>JGI24024J18818_10000449_pt1 | contig 15428 bp, 14 predicted proteins | sample Cruoilmetagenom2_FD_18818 | JGI IMG/M metagenome (IMG submission 18818) | reverse complement strand
GCGGTCACCGACGGCACCACACTCGAGACGGCGACGCCGCCGATGTCGCTCGGCGTGAAGCCGTCGAGCGCGAGGACGCCGAGCAGCTCCCACCGCATCTCGTCGCTGGTCTGCTCCTTCGTGGAGAACCGCCAGTGGCCGACGAGTTCGTCATTCCGGAACAGTCCGACGGCGATCTGCGTGTTACCAACGTCGATTGCGAGCAGCATCAGGCCTCCTGGTAGAGGATCGAGGGTCCGTTGAGACGGGTTCCGACGTCGGGAACCCATCCGCCGTCGGACCGATCGATGTGTACGTTGTCAAGCAAGCGTGTCCTACCGACCCGGGCTGCGACCGCGAGGAATGCCGGTCGGTCCAGATCGAGCAGTGCGGACGCCGTGTCCTGATCCGCCAGCGTCGCGTAGTCGAGATCGATGCCCGGCTCGTCGTCCACGGGCGCGGCAACGATTCGCTCGAGTGCCGTCGCGGATCGTTCTCCTGCAACGATCGCTTCCGCTGCAGCAATGATCCCCGTGCTGATGGACCGGGCGGCGGCGCGCTCAGCGAGATCCAGGTAGGTGTTGCGGGATGACAGCGCAAGTCCGTCGGACTCGCGGACGATGGGTTCGCCGACGATCATGATCGGAAACGACAGGTCGGTGGTCATGCGCCGAACAGTGACGAGTTGCTGAGCGTCCTTCCTGCCGAAATACGCACGATCTGGAACGAGACCGGCGAAGAGCTTGGCGACGACCGTGGCCACCCCATCGAAGTGCCCCGGCCGGATCTTCCCTTCCATTCCACTCGTGACAAGGCCGACCGAGACGGTCGTGAGCGGCTCATCGGGGTACATCTCTGCGAGTTGTGGGGCGAACAGAACGTCGGCGCCGGCCGCCTCAACCATCTCAGCGTCTCGTTCGAGATCACGGGGGTATGAGGCGAGGTCCTCCGTGGGAGCGAACTGGAGCGGGTTGACGAAGAGGCTGACGATGACCGTGTCGCACTCCCGCCGTGCCGCATCGACAAGGCTGATGTGCCCCTCATGAAGGTATCCCATCGTCGGGACCAGCCCGACGCAGCCCGAACCCAATGCCCTGGCATCCGAGAAGGTGTGGACCGTCCTCATGACTTCTCGTCCTCGCTGAACTCCGTGGCCACGATCGTTGTCGCTTCAACCATCGACTCGAATGCGACAGCGAGGTCGGGGGCGGTTGCACGAACCGCGTCGATCTGAGCGGTCACGGTTGCCGTATCTCCTCGTGCGATCGGTCCTGTGAGCGCTGCTCGTGGCCCGGATTCGAATGCGTTGGCAACGATCGCGTCGACGAGCGGACGAGCCGCATCGAATGGCACCCCGGTCGATTCGAACAGACGTTGAGCGATGGCGAGAGCCGCTACCGGGAAGTTCGCTGCCGCGGCCGCGGCCGCGTGGTAGGCCGCTCGATCGTCATCCTTGAGGTCGAAGGGGTGGAGCCCGATCGTGTGGGCGAGATCGTAGAGCTTCGATCGGAGCGGCTCGTCGGCCGTCACCGCGACCGATGCTCCCGCCAGCCTCCCGGCTCCCGCATCCGGCGTTGGCATGGTCTGGAGCGGATGAAAGGACCCGATGGCAACGCCGTGATCCTCGAACGCCCGCAACGCCGACACCGAGGTCGCTCCGGAGACGTGAACGGCGCTCGCTACGGCGTTCCGTGCGATGGGAGCAACCTCGCCGGCCACCTCCTCGATAGCTTGGTCGCTGACTGCGATCACGACGAGATCGACCGGAGGAATCGGCTCGCCGATAGCGAGAGCAACGGCATCGAAGCGCTGAGCCACGGTTGCGGCCTTCTCCGTGTCACGGGCGGCGACAGCTACCACGTCGTGGCCGGCGCCGTTCGCTGCGATGGCAATGGACTGGCCCGCTCGTCCGGGCCCGATGAGAGCGATGCGCATGTGGCTCCGATCCTCCCGGTATCGGTCCTGCCCGCGAACGGGCTGTGTGGAGTTAGAAGGTAGTACGAAGGAGCACGAGAGGAGTCAGTTCGTGATCCGTCGTCGGTACTCGAGCGCTTTGAGCCTTGAGCTCTGAGCTCTGAGCCTTGAGCCTTGAGCTATGAGCTATGAGCCGTGGACCCTGCGCTCTCCGCGTCGGTCTTGCTCATGGCTCACGGCTCATGGCTTGACTCAGCTACTCCCAAAACCAGCTCCGTGCGAACAAGCTCCTGAGCCCGGACGGACTCCTCGGCTGGAGTAACGGCTGACCCGTCCGGCATCACGGCTTCCGGCCAGACCTCCAAGAGAGGTTCGAGCACGAACCGCCGCTGGCCCATCCGGGGGTGCGGCACGGTGAGACCGGGCTCGTCGACCGCCCGCCGGCTGAAGAGGATGAGATCGAGGTCGAGGGTTCTCGGCCCCCACCGCTCGTTCCGAACCCGCCCTCTTGACCGCTCGATCACCATCAGCTCTCGAAGGAGACCGGTCGGTGTGTTGGCCGTGTCGATGAGAACCACGGCATTCAGGAACGGTTCCTGCTCCGGTCCACCGACCGGAGCGGTCTCGTAGACCGACGAGATACCAACGATTGCCCCAACGGCGTTGAGGCCGCTGATCGCCGAATTCAGGTGACCGAGTCGGTCACCGAGATTGGACCCGGCGGCAATCGCACAGCGACTCACCGGGTGGGAATGAGTCCGCGCCCCTCAGGACCAAGGGGTCGTCCGAGGATCTCCTGAATCACCGATGTCGCGATGATGGGATCGGACACCAGATCACAGTGGACCAGATAGCCTGCAAGGAGTCCGGCAACGGTCTCGTCGACAGTGTCTCGATGCAGAAGCACCGATGCTCCCGGTACATTCAGCGCCTCGTCCATCGCATTGAACACACCCGTCACGTTGGTGATCTCATCGGGTGGCCCGTCGACGGTGTGAACGACGACTCTGAAGTCTGCCTCCTCATATGCGGTCTTGTTCTGACCTGCCGGAAGGAGCGTGAGGACCGTATTGATGCCCTGGTCCTTGAGCCACGCGATCTCTTCCTCGCGCCGGACCCGTCGATGTTGGAACCCCGATCCGCCGATCCTGTCGGACACGGCGAAGCGCCCGGCGATCACCCACCGGAAGCCTCTCGGTTCGAGCCCTGGTACATCTTTCTTAGCCATCAGCGAACCCGCACGATAGCGTCGGCCGTTCGCCCAACGTCGACAGCGCTCGCCACGTCATGCACACGCACGATCGCAGCGCCGTTCGCGATCGCAAGCGCTGTCGTGGCTGCTGTTGCGATATCGCGGCTTTCTGGTGATGAAGGACGCCCCGCCCGGTCGAGGATCGTTCCGAGAAAGGCCTTTCGCGATGCACCGACGAGCACCGGACGATGCCCGCCGATTCGCTCGATGCCGTTGAGCAGGGCGAGGTTGTGTTCCATCGTCTTTCCGAAACCGATACCGGGATCAACGACGATCCGCGAGACGTCGACTCCTGCCTCGGTCACCATGCCGACCCGGCTCTCGAGGAATCCGGCGATGTCCGTGACCACGTCTTCATAGCTCGGTTCGATCTGCATCGTTCGGGGGTCTCCGAGCATGTGCATGATGACGACACCAACGCCGGACTCGGAGCAGATCTCAATCATCGCTGGATCCGAGAGACCTGTGACGTCGTTGACGATCTCGGCGCCTGCGTCTATCGCAGCACGTGCGACCGACGGCTTGCTCGTATCGATGGAGGCGACGAGCCCTTCACTTGAGAGGGCCTCGATCACAGGGAGGACACGTGCCCGCTCCTCCACGGCATCGACCGGGACCGAACCCGGTCTCGTCGACTCTCCACCCACATCGATGATGTCTGCACCGAGAGCTGCCAGCTTGCGAGCCTGGTCAATAGCCGCGTCGGGGTCGAACCAGCGCCCACCATCGGAGAACGAGTCGGGTGTGACATTGAGGATTCCCATGACGAGCGTGTGATCGGCCGTCGTCAGGGACCGCGTTCTCAGATTCCATGTGATCGGTTCGAACGCCACGGGTCAGACGTTGGCCTGGGATTCCGTTTGAGCTGCGGCGGCTCCATTGCCGTTGCCGCCATTCTCGGGCCCTTTGAGGCGCAGCCCACCGCCGTCGGTGTGCTCCCACTTCGGAACGTCGTGGAACACCGCGATGACGCCATCGGCGTCGAGCGTCTCATGCTCCATCAACTCAGCGGCAATCCGATCCAGGGCATCACGGTGGGTCATGATGATCTGCATCGCCTCTTCGTGGGCTTGGGTGATCAGTTTCCGAACCTCATCGTCGATGGCGGCAGCGACCTCGTTGGAGAGATCCTGACTTTTCGAGTAGTCACGACCGAGGAAGACCTCGCCATCCGGCTGACCGTACTTGAGGGGGCCGAGCCGGTCGCTCATCCCGTACTCCATGACCATCTTGCGGGCGATGGTGGTGGCCTTCTCGATGTCATTGGATGCACCGGTGGATGGATCGCCGAAGACGACCTCTTCCGCCGTGCGCCCGCCGAGGGCATATGCGAGCTGGTCAACGAGTTCGCTTCGCTTCTCGTAGTACTTGTCTTCGAGCGGCAGCGCCATCGTGTATCCGCCGGCACGGCCGCGCGGGATGATCGTCACCTTGTGGATCGGGTCGAGCATCGGCAGGGCGTACCCCACGAGGGCGTGTCCACCTTCGTGGTACGCCGTGAGGTTCCTCTCCTTCTCCGACATGACGCGGCTCTTGCGCTCGGGACCTGCGATCACACGCTCGATTGCCTCTTCGAGCTCCGGCTGTCCGATCTTGGTCTTGTTCCTCCGTGCAGCGAGCAGCGCCGACTCGTTGATGAGGTTCGCGAGATCAGCCCCCGTGAAACCCGGTGTCTGACGAGCAAGATTTGCGATGTTGACGTCATCCTCGAATGGTTTCCCCTTGGCATGGACGTCGAGGATCTGTTCGCGCCCTCTGATGTCCGGCCGATCGACCACGATCTGGCGGTCGAAGCGCCCCGGGCGGAGCAGGGCAGGATCGAGGATGTCGGGTCGATTCGTTGAGGCCATGACGATGACACCGGCCTTAACGTCGAAACCATCGAGCTCGACGAGAAGCTGATTCAGCGTCTGCTCCCGCTCGTCGTGTCCGCCGCCAACACCGGCTCCGCGGTGACGGCCGACTGCGTCGATCTCGTCGATGAAGACGATCGAAGGAGCGGTCGCCTTCGCCTGCTCGAAGAGGTCCCGGACCCTGCTGGCTCCGACACCCACGAACATCTCGACGAACTCTGATCCGGAGATCGCGAAGAAGGGAACACCCGCTTCACCGGCGACCGCCCTGGCGAGCAGCGTCTTTCCGGTTCCCGGGGGTCCGTAGAGCAGGACTCCTTTCGGAATCTTTGCCCCCATTGCTCGGAATTTCTGGGGGGTTTCGAGGAACTCCTTGATCTCATCGAGCTCTTCGATGGCTTCGTCGACACCTGCCACATCGTCGAACGTGACCTTCGGCGTGTCTTTTGTCACCTGTTTGGCCTTGGATTTGCCGAACTGCATGACGCGGTTTCCGCCGCCCTGGAGTTGGAACATGATGAAGATGAACAGCCCGAAGAGCAGTAGATATGGGAAGACGTTGCCCAGGAACCACTGGAGCATGGAGGGTTCCTGGTTGTCGGTAATGGTCTCCATCCCGGCATCGAGAAGGGACTGCGTGATCTCGGGCGAGTACTCCGCCGGATACTTCGTGACGAACTCGACGGGTTCGCCAGATTCATCGGCGTAGGTTCCGGTGACCTCGTTCGATCGGTCCCGGATCGTGACCGGTTCGTCGATCTGCCCCGCTGCGACCTTCTCGTTGAAGTCGTTGAGGCTGAGCTCCGTCGGCTGGTTCGATTGGTTGACGAACATGTTCACAGCCATCACGACGAGGAAGATCACCGCCAGGTAAATCAAGATGGTTCGTGCGGTGCGACTCACACTGCTCCTCAGATCGTTACCGGGCATCAACAGCCCGTCTCTTCATGGTACGCCAGTGAGACCGGTACGGGGATCTCACAGTCGCCAGCTACCAGTCCGAGCCTTGCTGGCAGCTGGTGGCTGGTGGCTCGTAGCTCTTGATCAGACTTCGTCTACTACTGCCACGTGGGGGAGGTTCCGATATTTGCCGTCGAAGTCGAGGCCGTAGCCGATCACGAACTCGGGACCAATGTGGAAGCCCTCGTAAGCAACCTCGAGCGGCGGGCGCTCGACACCGTCTTTGATGAGCAGCGCTGCGAGTTCGAGCGAGGCTGGATTTCGTACCTTCAGGTTCTTGATCAGATACTGGAGGGTGAGGCCGGTGTCCACGATGTCTTCGACGATGAGGACGTGCCTGCCCTCGATCTCTTCGTCCAGGTCTTTGAGAATCCGCACGACGCCTGAGGATTTCGTGGAGGCCCCATACGACGAGATCGCCATGAAGTCGAACTCCAGTGGCAACGCTATGTGCCGGGCAAGGTCGGCCATCACCACAAAGGCACCTTTGAGGATTCCAACAAGCAGGAGGTCCTTCCCCTCATAGTCCCGCGTGATCTGGGCGCCCATCTCAGTGAGCTTGGCCTCGATCTCCTCAGCGGACACGAGCGTTCTTCCGATCTTCACGATCGACCTCTCTCCTTGGTGACGGCAACCGCCTGACTCGCTGTCGGTCTTGCCCATGGGGCAACTCGAATACCGACGATGGCAGCAATTCTGCCACCTGCAGCGATCACAGGCCAAGTGGACCGATGACGGATCGGCACGTCGTGTTCCGAAAGCACAGTACGGACAGTCTTCGATCCCGCTTCGATCTCGATCCGATCCCCCTCGACGGGGCAGCGGATCACGGCGTCCTCTCTCAGAGTCGCCGCATCGACGAGGAGCGTCGAGCGGCGCCTGACAGGGGCCTCGTCGACGAACTCGAACGTTATCGGCGAACCACCGAACTCGATCGAAGATGGAACGGAGATGGTCTCCGGCTGCGGCAGCGCATTCCGGGCGGGGACGATGGCAACGTACGGGCCCTCACGGATGGCGACCACTCCGTTCGTGAGTGTCGCCGTGTCGGTCTTCCCGTCGGCCACACCAAGCACGGACATGACGTCCGCTGCACTTCCGGCATAGGGAGCGAGCAGACGACGAAGAGCCATGCGAATGGCCCGCGACGCTACGGCGGGGTCGACTGTGGCCAGAACGGCAGACGGAACCAGTACGGCGCCGTCGTCATCGACGAGCGGGATGTCGGCGGCGAGGTCCTCGATCATGTGGTCATCGGCAGCAGCGAGCGAACCTGCACGGGCAAGGACCGTGCGAATCCCCGGCCGGTAGTCGCTCTCGAGATGCGGCAAGAGACTCAGCCGAATCCGGTTCCTGAGATGGCTCGAATCCGTGTTCGCAGGATCGTCGACGAACGGCAACGCGAGCCTCTCGGCGGCCTCCCGAAGATCAGCCCTGGAGATTCCCATCAGAGGACGCGCGACTCCTGGCCGACTGCGGAGCATCCCTGCGATGCCGGCGCTTCCCGAACCCCGAAGCAGATTCATCAGGACGGTCTCAGCCTGGTCGTCCTGGGTGTGGCCCGTGACGATCGTCTCAGCATCCTCCGCTTCGCTTTCGATAGCCAGCCACCGAGCGCGACGAGCCCGGTCCTCCAGAGACGATCCTTCGTCAACGGGGGCATCGACGATCGTGACGTTGATTCCGATGGAGTTCCCGAGATCCAACGCCGACTTCTCGAGTTGAGCTGATCCGATAAGACCATGCCGGACGAAGACCCCACGAGTCTCGGCGTGCTGTGCCACCGCCCATGCAGCGACAGCTGAGTCCGCTCCGCCGCCGAGAGCGACGACGATCGGGCCATCGGGCAGGTGCTCGAGCACCACCGCCGAGAGTCGGTCGGGGTTCATGCGATTCGCTGCAGCCACCGCTCCGGACTCTCGATCTCCTCAAGCGTCGGTAGCGACTCCTGGCTCTCCCAGGCGTGATCGAGCGTCGCCCAATCTGCCCGCCGCTCGACCTCGTCGATGAAGGCTGCCCCCATCTCATATTGGCGGAGTTTCATCTCGAGGCCGATCAAGCGCATCAGCATTGCGGTCCTCTTGTCGGCCCGGCGCGCTTTGAGCACCGAGGACATACGTCCCTGGGTCACCAGTTCCCGTTCGCCGATCCGATCCATGACGACGTGTCCGTGCCCCTCGAGCAACGCCATGAGCGCCTGCACCCGGTCGACGATCTCACGCTGCTCCGGCGTCGCGAAGAGACCGAAGAGTCCTGCTTCGTCGATCAGCGGCGAGCCATTGGCCGCAGCCTCTCTGATTTCGGTCGTCAACCGTTGGATACGACCGCTCTCCGGTTTGGTCGCTGCCACTAGTTCCTCGACGAGTCCCAGGAAGTAGTCGCGCAGCCACGGGACACCCATGAACTGGAGTCGGTGTGTGCACTCGTGGAGAGCCACCCAGAACCGGAACTCGTCGGGACGGAAGGCGTGGTCTCGTTCCATCTTCAGGAGATTCGGTCCGACGAAGATCACGGTATCCCCGGTTTCACCGTCGGTGGTCGGGAGGACAAGTTCATATTGGCCCAGCACGCGGCGAGAGAGGAACCCAAGCACGGCGCCCATCTCTGCCCCCATGATCCGACCGGCAACGGCTGCGCCGACGCCCGTCTGGGACCCGAGCCGCTCTTCTGCCGGGGCGAGCAGCAACGAGAACGAAGCAACATTGTTCTCAACCCAGCCCGAACGTCCGATGACCGCGACCTCGGGCGACCCTGGTGCTTCGAGCCCCGTCTCCTCGGTAACGAGCGCGGATGCCCTGGCGACGAGTTCGGGCATGTCCTGCTCGAGTCGGGTCTGGTGATAGGTGTCCTCTAGGGGGTATCTCCCCGCGACGTTGGAAGCGACAGAAACGGCAAGCGGCCAATCAACGTGTGACATGGGGGGAAGAGTAGGGCAGGAGCGATTAGCAAGTAGAACGAGCCATGGGCCNTGAGCTNTGAGCAATGAGCAATGAGCAATGAGCAATGAGCAATGAGCAAGATATGTCCTNCTCANNGCTCATGGCTACTTCGCACCAGCCCCCACATCCCCTGGTAGCGAGCGGATCGTTCCAGAAGGTCTTCGTGCGCTCCCCGGTCGACGATCACTCCATCTTCGAGGACGATGATCTCGTCCATATGATCGAGGCCCACGGGGCGATGGGTGATCAGGATCAACGCACGGTCATCGGTGGAGTTCAGAAGATCGTCCATCACCGCCTCGGCCGTCACCGGATCGAGACCGGCGATCGGCTCATCGAGAATCAATACGGGGAACTCGACGAGCAGGGCACGTGCAAGAGCCAGACGGCGACGCTGCCCGCCGGAGACGGCCTCACCTCCCTCGCCGACGTCGGTCTGGAGACCGCCGGGGAGAGTGTCGATCCATGGCCCCAATCCCACACGATCGATCACGGCTCGAACCTCGTCTTCTGACGCGCCGGAGTCCCCGATCCGCACGTTGCCGAGGATCGATCCCCTGAAGAGGAACGATCGATCGTCTTCGTAGCCAACGAAAGCCCTGAGCTCATCGGGAGCGATATCGGCGAGATTGACATCACCCACCGAGACCGCGCCCTCATCGGGATCCCGGAATCGGCATAGAACGTGGGCGAGCGTCGTCTTGCCTGCACCGGTCTCACCGATGATGCCGACCCGCTGCGCCGGACCGATCGACAGATCGATAGGTCCGAGGATCCGTTCACCGGTGGATGTGGTGACAACGGCACCATCGACTTTCAACGTCGCGTCATCGGGGATGGCTAATGGTGACTCAGGCGGCGAAGTGGGAGACTCGGCGTCGATCACCTCGAAGAGTCGATCGGCCGCACCGAGAGAGCGTCCCAGCCGCTCGAATGCTCCTGGGAGCGGGGCTACTGCTTCGAAGGGCGTGATCGCCAACATGACGAGCACGGCAACCATGACCCCATCGAGCGTCCCCGCCTCGACAGCAACCGCCGACATCCACAACGTTCCGACAAGAGCAGAACCCACGAGAACGAGGATCGCTGCGTCACCGAATCCGTGCAGCCACGCTGTTCGGCGTTCTGCCGCGGCGACCCGGTCGGCTGATTCCATCGCAACAGCAAGCAGCCGATCTTCCTCGCCGAGAGCGACGATCACCGGGGCCCCTTCGATGATCTCAACCGTCTGTCCGATCATTCGGCCACGGTGGTCCGCGACACCGCGACCTGCTGCGGCTCCCGCCCAACGCGTGATCCACGGAACGAAGATCGCCGCGATCAGGAAGGGGACGAGAATCGTGACCGTGGAGATCGGGAGCCAGATCAGGGCGAACAGGGCCGTGACCAGGGCGATGACAATCGCTACGAGTGGAGGCGCGACGACGCGGACGAAGACGTGCTGGATCTCATCGACGTCGTCGATCACCCGTCCGACGAGATCGCCGGCACGGAACGATGCGACGCCTGCAGGACCCAGCCGGTGGATGGCCCGAACGAGACGACTTCGCAGATCGGCTAGAAGGCGCAAGCTCAGATCATGAGATAGGAGCCGTTCGAGATAGCGGAACACGGCGCGTGAGATTCCGAAGAACCGAACACCTACGATCGCGACCGTGAGGTCAAGGATCGGTGGATGGAGGGCTGCCTCCGAGATGAGATACGCCGACGTTGTAAGCAGCCCGATCGATGAACCGACCGTGGCGGCCCCAGCTGCGATCGATGCAACTAGACGCCCGGGGTGCGCACCGAGAGAGCTCAGGAGCCTCCGGAATCCTCTCATCTGAGACCTCCTCCGACCGGAGTGACGATGTGACCGTGATCGATGACGACCACACGGTCGGCCACATCCACGAGCACCCGTTGATGAGCCACCGTCACCACCGTGCGATGCTCGGCAATGCGGTCGAACGATCGGGCGATCAGGAGTTGCGTCTCGCTGTCGATCCCGGCAGTGGGTTCGTCGAGAAGCAGCAGATCAGGATCGCGCAGAACGGCCCGGGCAAGTGTCACCATGCGACGCTGGCCGTGACTCAGACCGATTCCGCGCTCGCCGATGGTCTCTCCGATCCTCGGAATCAGATCGACCGCTCCGACCACCTCCAGAGCGCCGACAACGCCCGCCCGATCTGCGTCGGGGCTGCCGAGCCGCACGTTGTCGAACACCGTCCCGGCGATCAGGAACGGATCCTGTCTCACCCATCCGATCCTCGCTCGCCACGCCTTGAGGTCAAGCCGATCGATCGGGATCCCGTCAGCCCTGAGCGATCCGGCAGTCGGCGTGCCGAATCCGAGGATCAGCCGGATGAGCGTCGACTTCCCTGCCCCGGAGGGACCAATCACCGCGAGATGCTCACCCCGCTCCACGCGGAGATCGACCCCGTTGAGGACGACCGCTGTCTCCTCTGTCTCCGATGTCGCATACCGGTAGGTAGTCGAGGCGAATTCGATGAGCGGCGTCCCGGGGGTTGGATCGGGTCGAGTCGGGGTCCGTTCTTCCCCCGGAGGGGATGCTTCGATGACATCGAACACGGACCGGGCTGCCTCCATGCCGTCCATGGCCGCGTGGAACTCCGATCCGGCCTTCCGGAGTGGCGCATACACCTCCGGAGCGAGGATGAGGATCGCGAACGCTGGTTCGAAGTCCAGACTCCCGCTGACGACGCGGAGTCCGACGGCCACGGCAACGACTGCCGTGGAGATCGTCGCAACGAGTTCGAGCACGAACGCGGAGAGGAATGCGATACGAAGTGTTGCCATCGTCTGCTTGCGATACTCGTCCGAGAGCTTCCGCACCCGATCGAGCCGCCCCTCCCCCGCCCCGTACACCTGGAGTGTCAACAGTCCGCGCAGCGTCTCGACGAGGCCATCTCCAAGCTTGCGCATCGTTCTCCATCGTGACTGTGTCGCCCGGTCGGCGTAGTTACCGATGAGGATCATGAACACGGGGATGAGCGGCACCGTGAAGAGAATGATCACAGCGGTAAGCGGGTCGACCGTCACGATCCAAACGATCGCGAGCAGCGGGATCAGCGCTCCGAGGACGAGCTGAGGAAGGTACCTCGAGAAGTAGGCATCAAGGGAGTCGAGCCCGGTCGTCGCCGTCACTGCGAGATCGCCGCTCCCTGCAACGCGCCCCTGTGTCGTTTGGTAGAGCACGGCCCTCATGACCTGATCGCGTAGTGTCCGCTTCGCATCGGCGGCCGACCGATGGGCCGCGACAGAGCGTCCCCATTCCAGGAAGCCCCTGGCAACGTAGATGGATCCGAGAATGGCGAGTCCGCCGATCAGGTCGCTTGGGGCGACTCCGTCGAGGAAGATCCTGTTGACAAGTCCGGCGAGGACTGCCGCCCCAGCGATCACGACGATCGCAGACACGAGCCCGAGCACGATCGTCATCCCCAGATACCGGCGCACCCCTTCGGTTATCCCGAAGAGGCGCCGGTCGATCGGTTTCGTACGGCCCGTTCCTGCTCGCTCCTGGTCAGTGCGTCGGCGTCTTGACATCCTCAGGACCGACGCGCTTGCGGAATACCCAGTAAGACCATGACTGATAGACAAGCACGATCGGGACGAATATGAGCGCCACGATCGACATGATCTGGAGGGTCATCGTCGTTGACGATGCGTTGAAGACGGTCAGACTGTACGCCGGGTCGATCGTCGACGTCATCACGTTCGGATACATGCCGATGAAGATCGCAGCGACCACCGTGACGATCGTCAGGCCGGTGAACACGAACGCCCATGCGAACAGCTTCGAGTAGGCGAGCCAGATCACGACACCGAGGAGCGCCACCGCTGCGATCGGCAGCAGCCCGGGAACGACGCCACTGTCGGCCTGTACGTACGACCAGACCATCGCCACCGCAAGCACAACAGTCGCGGCGATCGACAACGGCTTCGCTACCTCCACCGCACGGTCGTAGATGACGCCCTTCGCCTTCAACGAGAGGAAGAGCGCTCCATGAAGCGTGAACAGGACCAAAGACGTGATTCCCATGACGAGGGAGTACGGATTGAGAAGGGCCCAGAAGCCCCCGACGTACTCGCCCGCAGCGTCGATCTCGAGACCCCGCACGAGATTTCCGAACGCAACACCGAAGAGCAACGCCGGTAGGAGACTCCCGAAGAAGATCGCTCCGTCCCACGCAATTCGCCACTCCGATGACGGGTGCTTACTCCGGTACTCGAACGCGACCCCCCTAACGATGAGCGCTATGAGGATGAGGAATAGCGCCAGGTAGAAACCGCTGAACATCGTCGCGTACCAGATGGGGAACGCGGCGAACATCGCACCTCCGGCGGTGAGAAGCCACACCTCGTTCCCGTCCCACGTCGGTCCGATGGTGTTGATCATGACCCGCCGCTCTTCGTCATCCTTGCCGATGAACGGCAGCAGGATGCCGACGCCGAAGTCGAATCCCTCGAGGAAGAAGAAACCCGTCCAGAGCACGGCGATGAGAACGAACCAGAGGGTTTCCAAGTTCATTATGCCTTGTTCCATGGCCATCCTCCCTAGTAGATCATCGACGCCGCGACGTCGTCGTTGCTGTTCTCTTCACCGGGTCCGGCCTTGGCAAACTTGACGAATAGGTACACGGCGGGGACGGCAAGGATCGCGTAGAGCACGCTGAATCCGATGAGGGATATCCAGACCCATGACGCCGGGACCGTCGGCGAGTTCGTTCCCTTCGTGAGCAGAACCTCGTATACGACCCACGGTTGGCGGCCCAACTCTGTGAAGATCCAACCGGTGGCGTTCCCGACGAAGCCTGCGGCGATCCCGCCCCAGAGAGCCAGTAACAGGAACCACCGGTGTTTGGCCAGTGTCCCTCTCAGGTAGAACCACACGCCGAGCGCCCCGATGAGAATCATCAACGAACCGGCACCAACCATGAGTCGGAACCCCCAGTAGGTCACGAACAGATTGGGGATGTAGTCCCCGGGACCATGGTTCTCGACCATCTCGGCCTGAAGTGAGTTGATGCCCCTCACCTCGCAGTCGAGGTTGTTGCAGGACAGAAGGCTTAGGCCTCTGGGAATAGACATGTTGATCGCGTTGCGGTTGTTCTCCTTGTCACCGACTGCGAACAACGAGAACGCCGCCGGCTGCTCATCCTCCCAGAGCGCCTCTGCTGCCGCCATCTTCATCGGCTGTACCTCGACCATGACCTGCCCGAGCCAGTGGCCAGTGAGCGCCACGCCGAGCGATCCGACGAGGAGCGCCACGCTGGCGAAGGCCGCCGATTTGCGCATGACCTCCAGGTGCTGCCTTTTCATCAGGTGCCATGCCGAGACTCCGAGGATCAACGAACCGGCCGTGGCGAAGCCGACGAAGATCGTGTGCGGGAACTGTGCCCAGACCATCTTGCTCGTGATGATCTCGAGGAAGTTGTCCATCTCGGCCCGACCCGTTTCAGGATTCAGGACGTAGCCCACCGGGTACTGCATCCAGGAGCCTGCAACCAGGATCCAGAACGCCGACGCCATCGTTCCGAACGCCACTATCCAGATCGTGAGTACATGCACCGTCGGCTTGAGTTTCTTCCAGCCGAAGATCCAGAGACCGAGGAACGTCGATTCGATGAAGAACGCGAGGAGCGCCTCGATGGCGAGTGGCGCACCGAAGATGTCTCCAACGAACCGGGAGTAGGTCGACCAGTTCATACCGAACTGGAACTCCTGCACGATGCCGGTAACGACACCGATCGCGAAGTTGATGAGCATCAGCTTGCCCCAGAACTTCGTCATCCGCAGGTACACCGGATTCTTCGTGTGGAGCCACGTTGTCTCCATGATGGCGACCATCCATGTGATGCCGAGCGTGATCGGCACGAACAACCAGTGGTACACGGTCACGATGCCGAACTGCCATCGCGCGAGCAACAGCGCGAGATCCTCCACGGGCTCTCCCCTCGATCGAGTCTGATTCCAAACGAGTCTGCCGCGTCAGGCAGAACCGTCGTAGGGCCGGAGGACAGGAAGATTTGAGGGTGATGAGATGTGAGCAATGAGCTGTGAGCTATGAGCAAGACGAAGGAGGCGACAGGCGACAGGAAGATACCGAATACGGACTACCGACTACCGACTACGAACTCGGGCCGCACGCGTTGAAGCGCCCCCGAGAGGGCGCTTCAACGATCGATCTTTGGCGAGAGTCAGGCTTCGGTGCTGACGATCCTCCCGCGAAGACGGGGATACTTGACTGGGGCGTGGGCGAAGCAGAATTCGCGGCGGTTGTACCGTGAGAGCTTCGTGTCACACCCAGAGTTGGCGCACAAGCGCTCCGTCGAATAGGTCTTCGGAGCGCGAGATCCGCCGTCGAGTCGACGGCCTCTCATGACGTTGTCGTTCATTGTCGAATCCCTCCAGTCGAGCCGGAAGGAATCAGGTCCCCGGCTCGTCTCTTTGTTGTTCCTCTTCTATTAACGCTCTGAGGGTGTCAAAAAGTTCCGGAGGAGGGTCAGATCTTCCACGGTCACGGATCAC
>JGI24024J18818_10000447_pt1 | contig 15474 bp, 11 predicted proteins | sample Cruoilmetagenom2_FD_18818 | JGI IMG/M metagenome (IMG submission 18818) | reverse complement strand
GATGGGAAAACAGTGTATATGTCAGATGACGGTACTGCCAAAGGTTTGTGGAGGTTTGTTTCAGATACGCAGATCACAGATTTCAAAGCAGACTGGGAAGGNACACTTTATGCAGCTAAAGTACTGCAGACTTCTGCTGAAAATGGTGGTGCTTTTGATGTTTCATGGATAGAACTCGGTCATGCAAAAGACAGTGAGATCGATGCGATGATCAAATCTAAAATGAAACTGACTGATATCTTTGAAATTTCCAAACCGGATGAAAACGGTACTTGTACTACGGGTACAAAAGTTTATGAAGACAGTACATTAGAATGTCTTACACTTAAAGCAGGGCAAGAGAAAGCAGCAGCATTCCTGGAAACTAGAAAATATGCAGCCTATAAAGGTGCGACAATAGAATTTAGAAAAGAAGAGGGGCTTACTTACGATGCAGACAAAAATGTACTCTATATTTCAATGTCTGAGATCAGAAAAAGTATGGAAGATGACTATAAAGGTCAAGAACCGGTCAATGATATCAGACTTGAATCAAATGCTTGTGGTGCCGTGTACGACTTGGCTTTAGACAGTGCTTACCGTGGAACATCGATGAAAGCTGTAGTAGTAGGACAACCGTTAGATGTCAATGACACCTATGCAGATGAATGGACGTGTCATCCGGACGGTATCTCAAACCCGGATAACATTACATACATCGGACACGATACACTGCTTATCTCTGAAGATACAAAAAGACATGTCAATAACATGACTTGGGCATATAATACACAAACAAAGACTATGACAAGAATTGCATCATTGCCTATAGGTGGAGAAGTGACAGGAGTAGATACTGCAGCAATAGATGATAAGGGTATTTTACTTATCAATGTGCAGCATCCATTCAAAGATAACCCTAAAGCGGTTGATGGTTCTACACCAAACTCTTCACTGATCGAAGCAGCAACAGATGATCAATTGAAAGCAACTATCGGATATTTTGATGGGCTTCCGGCTGATATTTTCAAGTAAAGACCTGAGCTCATGTTTCGTATAAAATCAACTCTTTTACTGTTTACATTGAGCAGTAGTTGTCTTTTATCAAATAGTTCTGAAACACAGAGCTATATACAAAAGATAGAAGAAGAGAATAATATCTCTTATGAAAAGATTATCAATACAAGAGGTGCCTATATTACATCTATGTGTTATACAAAAACAAAAGATACATTGACAAACAAGATTTTTAATCCATGTTACAGCTGTCATACCAAAGGCAATATCCCTAATTATTTCAATGACACAAATTTACAAAAAGAGTACAATTTTCCTAGATCAGTCATAAAAAATCCCTTTATAAATCTTTTTAAAGATAGAACTGCGCAAGTGGCGTTAATGGATGATAAGTTTATTTTGGACTATGTTAGATCTTCAAATTACTTTACATCAACAAGAGATATTCTCTTAGATCAAACACTTCCTCAAACATGGAAAGGATATAGACCTGATTGTTATTTTGATTTTGATGATGAGGGCTTTGACAAGGACGGAGAGGGATCTTATACGGGATGGAGAGCTTTTAGATATTATCCGTTTTTAGGGACATTCTGGCCGACAAACGGTTCAACAGATGATGTATTGATCCGGTTGGATACTTTTTTCACGCAAGATGAAAATAATACATTTGATAAAGAGGTGTATAAACTCAATTTGTCTATTGTAGAAGCCCTGGTCAAACAAAAAGAGATCGCACTTGATCCTGGTATTGATGAAACATTTTATGGTGTCGATCTTAACCATAATGATATCGTTGACAGAGCCATAACAGTTTCCCCTATGATCAAATCGTATGTAGGATTGGCAAAACGTTATTTGAGTGAAAAAAAAGTACATTTGGCAGCAGGACTTTTTCCTGAAAATACCGAATTTTTACATTCGGTGAGATATTTGGACTGGGATGACAAGAAAGATCAGATAGCACTGTCTTCAAGAATGAAAGAACTTCGTTATGCTAAAAAAACTACCTGGAAAAGTTATGGTGAGATCCAAAGAGCAGCTCAGTCAGAATTATGGGAATCACAGGCGTTAGACAGCAGAGAAGCACAGATCTCGCTTTTCAGGGGTAATTATGAAGAGGGATTGAACAATAATATCGGGTGGGTCTATCAAGGTTTTATAGAAGATAGGGAAGGTAAACTAAGACCTCAGACGCATGAAGAGACTATTGCTTGTATGGGATGTCATTCACACCTTGGTGTGACTAGTGATTCTACATTTGCATTTGTACGTAAATTTGAGGGTACTCACAAAGATCAAAAAGAGTATGGCTGGAACCATTGGAGCCAAAAAGGATTGAAGGGTATCAAAGAACCCAGGGTAGCGTATCAAGATCATGGTATACAGTATGAGTACAGTTTTTATTTGCATAATAATCACTCAGGCAATGAATTTAGAAACAATGATGAGGTACGAGGTAAATTTTTTGATGACAACGGAAGTGTAAAGCAGGAGTTGATAGATACACTGCATGATGATGTCACAGAGCTTCTCTTTCCTTCTAAAGCACGTGCCTTGGATTTAAATAAAAGGTATAAAGTGATAGTGGAAGAACAAAGTTATATCTATGGAAGAGATGCAAATGTCAAAGAGATGGAGAATGTATATAGAGATGTAAGCGAAGGATCAACGACAGGGATAAAAAAACCTATTGTCAAACCTTAAGGGTTAGAGGTAAAAAGAGAGTGGAAGACTCTCTTTTTAAAAGGAGGGGGGAAGAACGTTTTTTAGTCCATCTGCCTTTTAATCCATTTGCTTTCTTAGGAAAGTAGGTACATCTAAAATGTCTTCATTTTCTCCATTGTATCCACCGACAACCATTTTAGTTCTTACGTTATTGATGTTACAGGCATTTGTATTTGAACTTAAAAGTGTATCCTGTTTTCTTGATGTCGGCTCAGCGATAGCATTTTTATCTTCAAAACCTGTTGCAACGATAGTGATCTTGACTTCGTCGATCTCCATGTTTTCATTAGTTGTTGTTCCAAAGATCACAGAAGCATCTTCATCTGCACTCTCTTCAACAATATTCATCGCTTCACCGATCTCCATGATAGGATAATCAGGGTGAATGTCAAAGTGTACAAGTACACCCATTGCACCGTCGATAGAGATATTGTCAAGCAGTGGAGACTCGATAGCTGCTTTTGCTGCATCATAAGCAGCATTTGTTCCTACAGAGTATCCAGCACCCATAAGTGCAAGACCTCTGTGACTCATTACCGTTTTTACATCAGCAAAGTCAAGGTTAATGTCATTCTCTCCATGAGAAAGGATCACTTTTGAGATACCGCCAACCGCTTGAGCCAGAATGTCATCTACCATTCTAAAACTCTCTTTGATCCCAAGGTTCTTCTCAACAATAGAAAGCAGTTTTTCATTAGGAACAACAATGATAGAATCACTCTCTCTTTTGAGTTCTTCTAAACCTTCTTTTGCAAGCTTTGTTCTTTTACGCCCTTCAAATTTGAAAGGAGAGGTTACGATAGAAACAGTCAATGCTCCTATCTCTTTAGCTGCTTGTGCAATAATCGGTGCAGCACCTGTACCTGTACCGCCACCAAGACCGGCAGAAATAAATACAATATCAGAACCCTCAAGCATCGATTTGATGTCTTCAAAGCTTTCTAATGCCGCCTCTCTCCCTTTGTCCGGGATCATACCCGCACCCAATCCTCTTGTTGCATTTATTCCCAGTTGCATCTTGTATGGTGCAAATGAAGAATCAAGTGCCTGCGCATCTGTGTTGGCAACGATAAGATCGATACTGTTGATCCCCTCACTTATCATATGGTTAATCATGTTTCCACCACCACCACCAACGCCGATAGCCTTTATTTTCGCTCCATTTGTCTGACACTTTGTTTCGATGATGTCTATTTCAAACTCTTCCATGTTTTCCTCCCTTTATGTGTTGTGTTAAAAAAATACTTTTAAAAAAGCTGCCTTGCCCAGTTGGACAGTTTTTTAAACGGATTTTTATTTTCATGACCTAGATCCGGCAGATCGTCAAATGAGATCACTGATTCTTCATGATTCTCTCTTGGCTTTTTTACTTCCTTAACCGGTTTTTTACTTTTTACTGATGGTGTCTCTTCTGCATCATCTATAGTATGACCTATTTTGATGTTACTCAGATCTTCCTGATATTCTGTTTTTGAGTGTAGTAACTCTTGTTTAAAGTTTATCTCATACTGGGTATGTTCACCTGCATTATAGAGTAGCAGACCCACTACCGTCGAGAATGCCGGGTCTTTTAATTCATCAAAAAGACCATTGATATTCTCTGGGTAAGCTACTCTTACAGGCATACCGGAGAAGATAGCCTGTGCCAACTCTCTGATACCTTTAAGTTTTGTCATACCTCCCGTAAGGATAATACCTGCACCTATCTGTTCTTTGAGTGCAGATTTTTCAAGAGACTTTGATAAGATCATCAGTGCCTCTTCTACACGTGAAAAGATGACAGAATGCACAATTTCCAAAGAGACACCATTACGGTTCTCTTCATCACCGATGATCGGTAATTCGATAACTTCATTGCTTGTTTCTACCAGGTTACCATGACGAATTTTTACATTTTCTGCAATCTGCAAAGGAGTATGCAGCGCCATAGAAAGATCGTTGGTAATGTGGTTTGAACCTACGCCTAGGAAGTCATTGTACCTGATAGAGTTTCCTGTATGGATGACCAGATTGGATGTTTGTCCCCCCAGATCAATGACAGCAACACCAAGTTCTTTCTCATCTTCATCCATAGTAGCTATGGCTGAAGCATAACCGCTAAGCACAATACCTTCTATCTCTACACCGGCTGAACGAACAGCTTTTTTAAGGTTTGAAAGGTTTGATTTTTGAGTCATGATGATGTTGACATCTACTTCCATTCGAGAAGCATTCATACCGAAGGGATCTTCTATAAAATCTTGATCATCTACTCTGAAATTATAAGGAAGTACATGTATGACATCGTATTCGTTAGGTACATTTGCATTATAAAGGGCAGTTTGCATCACACGGTTGATCTCTTTGATCGAAATATCTTTATGCGGTATGTTGACAATACCTGTAGAGTTAAGACTCTTTGCATAGGCATTAGAGATGGAAACCGTTGCAGATGTAATGTTACTTCCTGCGATACGTTTTGCATCATTGATGGCTTTTTTGATGGCTTTGGAAGCAAGTTCTATGTTGGTGATAGCACCTTTTTTTATCCCTTGGGATTTAGCGATACCATGACCTGTTATAGTAAGTTGGGAGTCCTCAATCTCAGCGATGATAGCACATACTTTGGTGGAACCGATATCAATAGCTAAAATTGTGTCACTCAATTTGTAAGCCCTCCCATATAGACTTCTGTAGGATATTTCTTAGTTAACATTTTGATCAAGTTTGACTCAAATGTACTTTGTTTTAGTTTGTTGACAGTTTGTTTTACAAGAATTGTCTGATTAACATCCATTGGCGGAAGCTTTTGTTCCAAAATATTGTAAACGATCACTTTGTCCAATACGCTTATAATACCCTTTTCTTTTGACGATGTAAAGAGTTTTTGTAAAAATTGTAAACTTTCTTCATTATTTAATGGTTTCAGGTTGACATTTTCTTCTAATTTTACAAAATCAGAGATGATTGCATCATTTTTATCAAAGTTTTTAAGTGTAGTTTCTGCCAAGGTTAAAAGTGCTTCTTTTTTTCCTTGTTCCGTATAGAGTACAATCACTTCTTCTTTGGCATCTTCAAACGTTTTGACCTTTGGTAAGACAACATTCTCTATTTTTACTGTAGCATATCTCTCTTCAACCACTTTAGGTTTAAGTATGTCACCTACAGATTTTTCTTTTACTGTATTCCAAATATCATTACTAAGTGCAGGATCATTCAGCGCAAGAGTAATCTTTTCACTGTTGTCAACTTTTCCTTTTTTAAATGCGATATAGGCTTTTTGTGCAGATTTTTTTGTTTTCTTTATTTTTAAGTCTTTGGTCGCCAATACTTTAGCTTCTTCGAAAGTGAGTTGTTTCCCTTCTGCATTGGTGTAGTTAAAGCTGTTGGTGTCATAGTGTGTTTTTACTTCATCCTCAGTGACGACCGTTTCTTTACTCTCTGTCCAAACGATAGAAAACTCATATGTCTGTGCTGTCAAAAAGTTTTCTTTTTGCATCTCCCAGTATGCTTTCACTTTAACTTCATCTATCTCGAAGTTAAGATCCTCATTTGTCAATATTTTATATGCCAGTTTATCACTTACATTCATACCCGCAGAGATCGTTTCTTCTTCAAACGGTAAGCCTTCAACAGTTAGTAACCCAAGTGTTTTTTGTATGATTATCTCTTCTCTGAGTGTCTCTTCAAATGATTTTGCTTTAAGTCTTTGCGCTCTAAGGTAGCCATCATAGATCTCTTTATTGAAAACGCCGTCTTTTTGGAACGATCGTATTTCCTGTAGTCTTTTTGCTACTTCAGCATCTGAAACGATGATGCCTGCTTCCTGTGCGAAATTCAAAATTTTAGCCTGTGTTTCCAATTGTGCAAAGGCTTGTTTGATCAGTCCCATCTCTTGCGCTTTTTTGTCGTCAAGTTGACCTTGCATGGCTTCATTATATTGACTATATATATTGCTGTAAACCATATTGAGTTTTGTTTGCGCTATTTCAACATTACCTACTTTGGCAACATTTCCTGCTTTTGCACCAAAACTATAACTTCCCCAACCCACAAAACCTGCACCAATAAATGCGATGGTTGCTACCCATATGGTCCATACCAGGTATTTATTGTGTTTTTGCATCCAACTAATCATACTTCATCTACCTTCAATCGAAAAATTTGTACAATATTCTACCTAAAATAAGCTTATCGCTGATGAATTGGAGACTAAAAAAGTATGTCTGAAGAAAATAGTAAAATGATGCAACGGGACTTGGAAGTGATTTGGCATCCATGTACCCAAATGAAGGATCATGAAACCCTGCCTTTGGTCCCGGTGAAGTCCGGAAAAGGCGTCTATCTTTATGATTTTGAAGGGAATGCCTACATCGATGCGGTCAGTTCCTGGTGGGTCAATCTTTTTGGACATGCGAATGAAGCTATCAACACAAAGATCAAAGCACAACTGGACACACTGGAACATGTACTTTTAGCAGGTTTTACCCATGAGCCTGCTATAGAGCTTGCACATAAACTTGTTAACATTACACCCTCTGAGTTACGTAAAGTATTTTATGTGGATAACGGTTCGAGTGCAGTGGAAGCAGCATTGAAGATGAGTTACCATTATCATCTCAATTTGGGAAAGCGCAAAGCACTTTTCCTTTCGTTGACCAATTCATATCACGGAGAGACCATAGGGGCTTTGAGTGTGGGTGATGTCTCTCTTTACAAAGAAACCTATGAGCCTCTGCTTATAGGAAATATGCAAGTACCTGTGCCCAAAGATCAGAGTATGGAAGCAGCGAATGAAGCCTTGATCTCTTTAGAAGAAGTGCTGAAAGACAAAGCAGATGAAATAGCGGCATTTATACTTGAACCTCTTATTCAAGGAGCAGGGGGGATGCATATGTATCATCCTACTTATCTTATAGGGGCAAGAGTGTTGACAAAAAAATATAATGTGCATCTTATTGCTGATGAGATCATGACGGGGTTTGGACGTACAGGGAAGATGTTTGCCTGTGACTATGCAGAGATATCCCCTGATTTTATGACACTCTCCAAGGGTTTGACCGGAGGATATCTGCCGCTTTCTGTTGTTATGACGAGTGACGATGTTTACAATGCTTTTTATTGTGATTACAATGAACATAAAGCATTTTTGCACTCTCACTCTTATACGGGTAATCCTTTGGCCTGTTCCGCAGCACTGGCAACTTTGGAGATATTTGAACAGAGTGATGTTTTGGGTGAAAATGAAAAGAAAAGTCACTATATCAAAGAGAACCTGGAAAGCTTTTCCCTGTTGTCAAATGTAAAAGAGATCAGACAACAGGGGATGGTCACGGCGATAGAGTTGGAAGGGTATTTGGCAGAAGAACGGATAGGATTAAAGATCTATGAATATGCCTTAACCCAGGGTGTTCTGCTGAGACCTTTAGGACATGTGATCTATTTTATGCCTCCGTATATCATCACTTATGAAGAGATAGATAAGATGATAGAGGTTGCGTATCAAGGTATTGTCAACGTGTTAAAAGAGGATTAGCTGAAAAACCCTCTGCGGCGTTTTCTCAGACGGGCATGATGTGAGTCTGCTCTTTTGATTCCCAGATCCATCGCTTCTTTGTAAAGCTCCCGGGCTCTTTTTTTATCTTTTTTTGTCCCTATCCCATTTTCATAGAATTGACCCAGGTCACAAAGTGCTTCAGGGTAATCATCCATAGCCAAAGTATTGATCATGTTAAATGCTTCAGGTACATTTTTTGTCAATAACGCACCTTTGTATAGTTCTCTGGCTAACATGAAGTGAGCAAATTTTGATTCTGTTCCCGCACAGATGAGCAAGAGTTGTGCGGCCTGGCTGTAGTCTGAATCTTCAATGAGTTTTTTGATGTAAGTGAGTGTTTCTTCTATTTCAGCTTCTGTATATGCTTCCTGGCTGATCTTTTTTAATAAATTTTCAACCGTAGAAAAACTTTCATAGGCTGCTTCAACAGGAGGGTATTGTTTCTGCATACTTTCCAGTTTTTGTGCAATGTAGGGTATCGCTTTATAGTGTGAAGGTTGCATTTCTTCCTGAAGTTCAGTTGCAGATTTTAAGTCTTGAAAAAAAGTTTCCTCAATTTCTATGTTTTGTTCTACGATCTGTTCAACTTCTTCAATCTCCTGAAACCCTTCTATAATTGTTTCTTTTATGAGAGTTTCCTGTGTCATGGTTTTGTCTGTTACACTTTCCTGTATTATAGTTTCCTCTATATCAAAAAAAGTATCTTTGAGGATGTCAGAGGTATGAATAGGTTCTTTATTCTGTTGGCTTGGAGTTTCAAAGAATGTGTCATGGGCAGCACTACTGATATCCAGTGTGATGTTGTCAGCAAGTACATCATTAACATCAATATTTAAGATGGAATCAAAATCAGAACTCTTGGTTTGAGTTGTCTCTACCTGAAGTGTATCACTGAGAAAGTCATTGATGTCTATTTCTGTTATCGTCTCTTTTGTTTCTTGTGGCTCATCTTCTCTATGAGGTGTGGTGTTGAGAAAATCATCAATATCTATTTCCTGGAACAGTTCTTGTTTCTCTTCTTGTTGTATTTTGTCTGCGGGCTTGGGTTGAGGTGCTTTTATATTAAGTGCATCGTTAAGAAAGTCATCGAGGTTCACCTCTTTTATCACTTCTTTTTCTTTTGATTGATCTCTTCTTGACTCAAATGCATCTACATAGAAATCATTGATATCTACTGTTGTCTTTTCCTCTTCTTTATCTGCTGTGACAAAAAGTTGGAACTCATCAATGGTTGTTTTATCTACAGTTGTCATGACAGGTTTCTTTGTTTGTGAAGTACGTTGAAGTACATTTTCTGTAGGTGTTTCTATATATAATGTAATAAGTCCCTGTGCCTGTGCATAATTTTCTGCCTGAAGCGCAGTAATGATCTCTTGTATTTTAAGATCTGTTTGGAGTAAGCCCAACTTTAAAATTTGAAGCTGGATGGTTTCAATATCAGTGATGGAGATGGCAAGATTTATGATACTTAATCTTTTTTTTGTCTGATTCATACACGTATCCTATGTTGGGTATTTATTGAAGGGATGTTTGGGAAGAGTATAACAAAAATATGCTTTACTGCACTGTTGACACTTCACAGTTATATCTGATTATAATATGGTTATAAGTAGTCCCCATTATTTATTTTAAAGGTAAAGATAATGAAAGTTTTAATAATGCTCTTACTGCTGATAGCTGAACTAAGCGCTGTGAGTACCAATGAGCTTACGGGAAAATGGCAAGCAATGAAACAGGTGACAAACAAGGGTACCCTGACCATAGAAAAAGAGTATCTGACTTTAAACGGCAATCATACTTTTACTATACTGGCTTTTGTCTCTGTTAAAAAAGAGGATGCTTTTATTAAAGATATGCGTATAGACGCCTCTGGTATCTGGAAGGTGTGGAACAATACAGTTGTGATGGTTATCAATAAAGTAGAAGTGCCAAATGCTGCAGAGATATATCGTATTTCTCAAGCATCTTTGCGTAATTTTGCAGCAACTTTTAAACGTAAATATGAAAATGAGCCTATACGTATCAATAAGATCATGGCTTTAGATCAAAAAAATTTGAAGTGGGTCAATGAAGCAGAAGTGGAGACAACTTATAGCCGTTAGGGACTTTAAAGATTTGCAGAGAGAGCCAGTAATCTACAAGAGTTCTCTAAAATAGAGATCTTTTTTGCCATCTCGGTGATATCTCTATCATAAGAGATGAGACCAAACCCTTTGATAAGAAGCAGGTGGGTGTCATGTTTTTGGAAAAATTGAGGTATCTCATGAGGGGCACGTTCCAACCAGTCATCTATGTTCTTTGGGTCATAGACAATGACTTCACCTAAAACCTTTTTCCCAAAATAATCCTGAGGAGATACTTTACCATGTTTGAGTGAATATGCTGTGGCATAAGGGGGCATGGTATAGGAGACGTATTTGGCATTTGGAATGTTTTCATAAATATGTTCATGGATATAGACATCGGCATTTGCCATACTCCAGCGGTAGTCTCTTTTTTGAAAATCAAGTCTGACAAGTGAGTCTTCGGTCACTTCATCCAAGATCGTTTCTTTATTGTTAATAATAAAACTATTGGTAGAGACCCTTGCCGAGATAGACCCATGGTATACACCAAAGAAGTTTTTGTTAAACAGGGAGAGTGAAACATGTTTGATATCTTCGATGAGGTGTTTGTCTACCATAATAGAGCCTTTTTCATTATTATTTAGGTATTATAGCACTAAAATTAAATGAATAGTTTTATATGCTACGGATCTTCATATTAAGTATGAAGATAACAGTCAAAAAGGAAGCACGTGCAAACACCACACATACCTGTATTATTGGATGAAGTCTTAGAGAGTTTTAAAGATGTGGGTGACGGCTATTTTGTGGACTGTACACTTGGATATGCAGGACATAGTTCTGAAATGTTAGCCAAGTATGAAAACGTACATCATATAGGGATAGACAGAGATGATGAAGCTTTGGCATTTTCTAAAAAGCGTTTAGAGCCGTATGCAGGGCGAAGCACACTCTATAAAGGTACCTTTGCGACTGTGTTTCCTACTTTGCAAGAAACACCTGTCATGGCTGTGTTGGCAGATTTTGGTGTCTCTTCTTTGCAGCTTGACAAAAAAGAGAGAGGGTTTTCTTTTACATCTGAAACCTTGGACATGCGTATGGATGCTTCCTCTCCTTTATCTGCCTATGAGGTGGTCAATGAATACCCGCAAGATAAATTGGAGTATATTTTTGATGCCTACGGTGAAGTACGTCCCTATAAAAAACTGGCAGCTGCAGTGGTGGAAGCCAGAGCACAGGCTTCCATACAAAGTGCAAGAGCATTAAGTGAAATTGCCCAAAAGGTCATTTACCCCGGAGGGAAGATACACCCTGCGACTCTCATGTTCCAAGCCATTCGTATAGAAGTCAATAACGAACTTGGCGAGATAGAAGGATTGCTCGATGCTTTGGAGCAAAAGCATGTTAGGGGTGAAGTCGTCTCTCTTATCTCTTTTCACTCATTGGAAGACCGTTTGGTCAAGAACCGTTTTAAAAAATGGGCACAGGCATGTATCTGTGATCCTCAGGCGATGCGTTGTACCTGTGGNAAAAACCATGCTATCGGTAAAGCATTTTCTTCCAAACCTGTCACAGCGACGAAAGCTGAACTNAAGATCAACCCTCGAAGCAGATCAGCAAAACTTAGATCTTTCAGGTTCAAGCATGACAGCTAAAAAGAAAAGATCCAAGCCAAACGGAATTACATTTGGAATGGTAATGGTCACCTTCATGTCTGTTGCTATTGTGCTTATTTTAACCACGATCAAAATTTATTTGTCCAATCAGATTTATTATGAAAGTAAAGTAGTCAACAAAATGAAAAGAGAAGTTTCCGCACTGAAAGCAGAAAAAGTGATGCTTGAACAGAGTGTAGAAGCATTGAAGTTTAAAAACAGGGTGACTGATACGATCTTTGCTATTAGCGAAGGATAGGCATAATGATACGTGGTTTTATTCGTTTTTCCGTAGATAAACCTATCATCAACCATATCCTGATGGTGTTTATGCTGGTACTCTCTGTGCTTGCCTATCAGAATATTGCCAAAGAGATATTTCCTCCTTCTACGCTTGATATGATCTCGGTTCAGGGTGGATATGTCGGTACATCTGCAGATGTTTTAGATAAAATGGTCGTCTCAAGTATCGAAGATGAACTGAAAAGTCTCTCAGAGATAGATACAATCTATACAAGTATTCAAAACGGAAGCTTTACGGTCAAAGCAGATATTAAAACAGGTAATGACACACAGCTTGTACTCTCAGATGTGAAAGACATTATTTCAAAGACAAGGCGTGACCTTCCTTCGGATATGGATGAACCGCTTGCACGCATTGTGGTACACGAATATCCACTTTTACTTGTTGCCGTTTCAGGAGATGTGAGTAAAAAAGCACTCATTGATGCAGCAGATGATCTTAAAAGTAAACTGGCACTCATTCATGATCTTAGCGGGATAGAGTTGCGTGGAGATACAGATGAGGAAGTGGTCATTAAGCTGGACCAGAAAAAACTGGATGCTTATGATCTGGATAAATCTTCTGTCTATAAAGCCATTTCAGGGATTTCAAGTATCTTCCCGGCAGGGACACTTGACGGGCAGGGTGATCACCTTTATATCTCTACGATCAATGGTGAAAAAGATGCCAAAACACTGGGGCGTACACTGCTGAGTGTCGGGCCTAAACGTTTCCGTCTGGGTGATGTGGCTGAGGTCTATTACGGTTTGGGTGACCCTATACAGATATCACACTATAACGGCAAGCAGAATATCTCTCTGAACATCAACAAAAGTAAAGAGGGTAATGCCATTGCTTTAAGTAAAGAGATACGTAAAGTGCTTGTAAAGTTTAATGAAAAGTATGAGAAGGTCAGATTTGAAGCGTATACGGACACTTCCATATGGATCAAAAACCGTCTGAATCTTGTCTCTTCCAACATATTATTTGGACTGATCCTGGTCTTTCTCGCACTCTTTTTATCTGTCAATATGCGTATTGCCTGGGTGGTAGGTATAGGGATACCTGCGAGTTTTATGATCACTTTGGTAGTGATGGATATGATAGGTTACTCTTTGAATATGCTGACCTTGCTTGGCGCACTCATCGCTTTGGGGATGCTGGTGGATGAAGCCATTGTGGTTGCTGAAAATATTTATAGACATATGGAGATGGGGAAAAATCCAAGAGAGGCCGCCATAGAAGGTGCCATAGAGATGTTCCCTGCGGTACTTACGGCAACTTTGACTACTGTATTTGCATTTTTACCGCTATTGATCATGAGTGGGAAGATGGGGATGTTCATGCAGGTTCTTCCTGTGATGATCTCAGTACTTCTTTTAAGTTCTCTCTTTGAAGCTTTTTACTTTTTACCCTTGCATGCCAAAGAGTTTTTTTCTATGGGCAGGTTTAAAAAAGAGAAAGAAGATACAAGTTTCTGGAAAGGCTGGGTAGCATGGTATAACGGTTTCCTCGGAAAACAGCTCTTGCATAAAAAACGTTCTCTTATGTTCATAGTCATATTTATTGTTTTGGGTACTTTGGGTATGGTCAAGATCACCAAGTTTCAGCTTTTCCCTGAGTTTGATGCCCAGCAGGTCTATATGAACGGAAAGATAGACATCAACAATGATCTGAGTGAAACAGAAGCTTATGTCACAGAGATAGAGGAAGCGTTATTGGAGATACTTGACCCAGAAGAGATGGATTCTGTGACTTCGGTCATAGGCTTTAAGTTCAACAAAGACCAAAGTTTTGAGATAGGGGAAAATCTCTTTCAAATCTTTATAAACCTTCATGAAAAAGCACCGGAAAACTTCTTTGACAAGTACATCAATCCTGTGTTCTCTTTGGAGTATGACGACAGTGATATGATACGACAGAGAATTTCACAAGACATAGCAAAAGAGATAGAAGAGCGCATTGTCGAAAAGTTTAAAAATATTGAAATCCATGGTAAAAAACTCTATGAAGAGTTCAATGTTTATGTACAGCAGGCAGGTATCGTAGGCAATGATGTGGAGATAGGGTTTGAACATCCTGATAGAGAAAAAATGTTAGCTGCGATGAAAAGGGTGGAAGAGAAACTCCACAGTATAGACGGGGTAGAAGACATCGCGGACAATGCCAATGATGGCGAGCGGGAACTGAAACTGCGAGTCAACGAGTATGGACAGCAATTAGGCTTTAGTGAAGGCTCTGTGACCGCTGTGCTTAAAGGGGCTTTCCTCAAAGCGGAATATGCCAAAATGTTTAATGATGAAGGCTTGGTCAGGGTCAAAATAGAAGATATTTACAAACAGGATGCTTCTGCCATAGGTGCATTTAAACTTACCACGCCAGATGGACAGCAGGTGGTAAGACTCTTGGATATCTGTGATTTTACGTACCAAAAAAGTTTTGTCAAGATCTTCAAAGAAGATGGTGACAAAGTACGTTCACTTTTTGCAAGAGTAGAGAAGAAAGTCATCACCACGGTTGAAGTGATGGAGCAGCTGCAGCCACTCCTCGACGAGCTAAGAAATGAAGGGGTAAAACTCATCATCAAAGGTGAAGAGAAAGAGAATGCAAAACTGAAAAAAGAGATGGGACAAGCCTTGCTTATAGCGGTTTTTCTCATCTTTATTACACTGGTATGGATGTTTAACTCTCTGGTCTTACCGCTGATCATACTCACTACTATCCCGCTCTCTCTCTTTGGTGCTTTGGTAGGGTCAAAACTGATGGGTATCCATATGACAATGCCGGGGATGATGGGCGTCATCGGACTTGCCGGTGTGGTAGTCAACGATGGACTCATCATGCTTGATTTTATCAAAGGATCTAAAAATTATGAAGAGATACAGCAAAAAGCAGGGATGAGACTGCGTCCTATCTTACTTACATCAGTCACCACGGTATTGGGCTTGTCTTCACTGATCTTCTTCGCTTCGGGACAGGCACTTATTTTACAACCTATGGCGATCAGTCTTGGCTTTGGTATCGCATGGGCCACAGTGTTAAATCTCTACTATGTCCCTTTGATGTATGCGGTGATCTACAGGGTGAAAGAAAAAATGTAATGCAAGCATTTTTTATGCGTTGAAGAGCAATTCCTGTATTTTCTCTACACCTTTTGCAATGAGATCGAGATTTAGACTTTTTGCAAGTAAAATCTCTAGCTATAGAGTG
>JGI24024J18818_10000446_pt1 | contig 15479 bp, 15 predicted proteins | sample Cruoilmetagenom2_FD_18818 | JGI IMG/M metagenome (IMG submission 18818) | reverse complement strand
TCATGCGCGGGCGGGTGATCCGACCATCATTGGTCACGGTGGAACATGCGTAAGGAATGGCTGGAGAAGGACTACTACACGACTCTTGGTGTCTCCAAGGAGGCTACTGCCAAAGAGATCAAGAAGTCGTTCCGGAAGCTCGCCCGCGAATTCCATCCAGACAACAACCCCGACGATGCAGTCGCAGAGGCACGGTTCAAAGAGATCAACGAGGCATACGACACGCTCTCCGACGGCGAGGACCGCAAGGAGTATGACCACGTTCGCGAAATGGGCTATTTCGTCGGGGATCAGGGCGGCCAACAGCAGTACGTGCGCGTCGAAGACCTCTTCGGTGGTGGAGCAGGAGGCGGCGGTCGTGGCGGTGGCGGATTCCAGGATCTCCTCGGTGGTCTCGGTGACCTCTTCGGTCAGGACGCCAGGCATCAACCGCCCAGGCCGATGGCCGGTCGGGACCTGCAGACCGACATCTCCCTCACGTTCCACGAGGCGCTCGCCGGACCAACGAAGTCGATCGGCGTCGATGGTCGGGCCGTCAAGGTCAAGGTGCCTCAAGGTATCGCCGACGGCACAAAGGTTCGGTTGAAGGGCAAGGGAGAGCCCGGAGCGAACGGCGGGCCCGCCGGCAACCTCTTCGTACGCGTTCACGTGGCAGAACACCCCATCTTCGGACGCTCTGGGAAACGTGATCTCACGATCCATGTGCCGGTCACATTCCCGGAAGCAGCTCTGGGCGTGGTGATCCAGATCCCCACGCTCGACGGCACGACGAAGATCCGCGTCCCCGCGGGGACACAGGGTGGATCCAAGATGAAGGTGTCGGGAAAGGGTGTTGAGACCTCGAATGGCAGCGGCGACTTGCTCGTCACGATCGAGGTAGCCGTGCCGACGAACCTCACCGATGCACAGCGGGAACTCCTCGAGACACTTCGGGATGACGAGTCGCCCGTGAACCCACGCGAACACCTGGGGGTGTGACATGGGCAAACAGGAAGACGCCGTCTACATCATCTCGGTCGCCGCGGAGCTCTCCGGCATGCATCCGCAGACATTGCGCATCTATGAGCGGCGTGGCCTCATATCTCCGTATCGCACGCCCGGGGGAACCCGGCGCTACTCACAGGCCGACATCGATCGTCTGCTCTTGATTCAGGAGTTGTCGAACGCCGGCGTGAACCTCGAGGGAGTACGCCGGGTCATGCGTCTCGAGAGTGAGAACGCACGCCTCCGCAGTCAGGTCGACCGGCTGAGACGGTTGCTCGAGGACTCGGATGCCCGGTTCACCGGCGATCCGGAGCGACGCACCGTCATCAAGATGGGCGTCGTCACGCGGAGAAACCTCCCGGACGTTCGTCGCAAGGATCCGTTTGACGGGTAGCGGAGTAGCGGAATAGCGGAATAGCTGCCCAGCTGAGTAGCGTCATGGCTCCCCACTGGAGGAACCCATGACACTCGACGTTTCAGCGATCCGTTCGCAGTTCCCAGCGCTGTCCCGCATGGTCGGCGGGCGACCCGCTGCATATCTGGATGGTCCGGGCGGCACACAGGCTCCAGAGTCGGTCATCGATGCGATGTCCGACTTCATGAGAGCCGGGGGAAGTAACCACGGGGGCCCGTTCGCGAGTTCACGCGATACCGATGCCGTGACCGAGTCGGCGCGAAGCGCCATCGCAGATCTCTTCGGTGCTTCACCTGAGGAGATTGCCTTCGGTCAGAACATGACGTCACTCACCCTCTCGGTGAGCCGGGCTCTCGGTGCAACGTGGGACTCCGGTGACAACATCGTCGTCACACGACTCGACCACGACGGGAACGTGTGGCCATGGGTCATTGCTGCCCGGGACGCAGGGGCAGAAGTACGCTGGCTCGACTTCGATCCGGGTGACGGCTGTCGCCTCGAGACCGAGACCATCCACACGCTCATCGATGACCGGACTCGTCTGGTCGCTATGACGCATGCTTCGAACGCTGTTGGAACGATCACCGATCCCAAACCGGTCATCGATGCCGCACACGCGGTCGGTGCGCTCACCTATGTCGATGCCGTTCACTACTCACCGCACGGTCTCGTCGACGTCTCGGCGCTCGGTACGGACTTCCTGGCCGCCTCCGCGTACAAGTTTTTCGGTCCGCACACCGGCTGTCTCTACGGCACGCGTGAAGTGCTCGAGGCGGTCGATGCCTACAAGATCCGTGCGGCACCCGACACCTCGCCCGACAAGTGGGAGACCGGAACGCAGAGTTTCGAGAGCCTCGCCGGTGTGGCAGCCGCAGTTGACTACATCGCTTCGCTGGGAACGGGCGAAACACGACGGGATCAACTCCGATCGGCGATGGAGCAGATCGGCGTGCACGAACGGTCACTCTCTGAACGGTTCCTGGGAGGTATCGCGAACGTCCCCGGCGTCACCCTGTACGGGCGCAGCGTCTCCGGTGGCCGGACACCGACGTTCGCCATCTCGGTCGACGGCACGCACCCCGATGCTGTTGCCGAAGTCCTCGGCGACCAGGGCATCTTCGTCTGGTCGGGTGACTACTACGCCGTGGAGGTGATGAGCCGGATCGGCGTCGCAGACACCGGCGGTCTCGTCCGGATCGGCTTCACTCACTACAACAACGTCAAAGAGGTCGACCGTGTTCTCGGCTCCCTGGCCGATCTAGCGGGCAACGGTTCGGCATGAGTCGATTCGCAGACGACTTCGTGTTCGGAGTCGCCGCCTCCGCATATCAGATCGAGGGGGCTTGGGACGAGGACGGGAAGGGTGAGTCGATCTGGGATCGGTTCGTGCGGGAGCCGGGACGGATTCTCAACGGGGCCACCGGCGACATCGCATGCGACCACTACCACCGCTACCCGGAAGACGTGGCGTTGATGGCCTCTGCCGGGATTCCGGCCTACAGCCTCACCACGGCGTGGACGCGGATCATCCCCGACGGGCTTGGACCCGTCGAACCGAGGGGGATCGCTTTCTACGATCGTCTCGTTGACGAACTGCTCGAGAACGGCATCACCCCCTATGTGACGCTCTATCACTGGGATCTCCCGCAGGGCCTTCAGGATCGTGACGGATGGGCCAACCGCGACACGGTCGATGCCTTCGTACGGTATGCCGACGTCATGAGTGCAGCACTCGGTGATCGAGTCAAACATTGGAAGACCCACAACGAACCGTGGGTCGCGTCATTCATCGGTCACCGGGACGGTGCGTTTGCCCCCGGCCACACCGACTTCTCCGAGGCGCTCACCGCTGCCCATCACATCCTGCTCTCCCATGGCAGGGCCGTCCCCGCCATCCGGGCGAACGTACCGGACGGCGAGGTTGGCGTCGTCGTCGACTGTCGCCCGTCAATTCCTGCAAGCGACTCCACCGAAGACGTCGCGGCGCAGCGGCACTTCGACGGCTTCCGAAATCGCTGGTTCTTCGATCCGATCTTCGGGAAGGGCTACCCACTCGACATGGTCGACGCGTACCGGGAACGCGGCCGATTCGAATCGGAGCAACCTCCGTTCGTGCTGCCGGGCGACCTCGACGAGATCGCTACGCCGATCGACTTCGTCGGCATCAACTACTACACAGCCGTCGAAGTGACCGCCGGAGCAGATGAGGCGGAGGACACGGGCGTCGCCCCAGGACCGAATCCACCCGACGGATACACCGAGATGGGATGGCCGATCGTTCCATCGGCGCTCACGGCGTTCCTGAAGCGCATTCACGATGATTACGGCGCCACAGACATCCGAGTCACCGAGAACGGGGCGTCCTACTCGACCGGACCTGAACCGGACGGAGCCGTCCACGATGACCGGAGAATCGAATACCTCCGAGCCCATATCGCAGCGGTCGCGGACGCGATCGACCTCGGCGTACCGGTGACGGGTTACTTCGTGTGGTCCATCCTCGACAACTTCGAATGGGCCCTCGGCTACTCGCAACGTTTCGGGCTCATCTGGGTCGACCATGAAACGGGCGAGCGCATCCCGAAGGACAGCCTCTCCTGGTACAGCAACGTGATCGAGGCCCGGTCGCTCGACTGAGGGGCCGAGGCATTCGTTTGTGCCTAGAACCATGAATAGTGTGGTCGTAAGCACAAACGATGCTCAGAGCGTCGGGAATCAATCGATCTGATTGGGGTTGCCGCACACATGGACTCCCAACAGCTGCTCGATCAGCGCGCCGACAAGGACGACTTCTTTCGCAGGAGTCCACAGTCACCGCTTCCGGCGGCAGATCGTTCCGGGTTCGGAGGGCTCAGCTACTACGAACCCGCTCCGGATCTCGTCTTCACCGTTCGCGTCGACGTCGTGGAACCCGAACCGGTTCAGGTCGGAACGACGACCGGAGAAGAACGGACCTATCACAAGATCGCCACGGTCAGCGTGGCCGTCGAGGAGACCGACGTGGTTCTCAGTCTCTACTCAACCGGCCACCCGGGTCTCTTCCTCCCGTTCCGCGATGCCACGTCGGGCAAAGAGACCTACGGAGCAGGGCGATACCTCGATGTCGAACCGAACGGTGACGGCACGGTCACCCTGGACTTCAACTACGCATACGCACCGTTCTGTGCATACAGCGATGCATATTCGTGTGCGCTTCCGCCCTACGACAATTGGCTCGACGTACCGATCCGCGCAGGTGAACGCAACGAGGGGGACTGACCCGATACGCTGCGGGCCATGCGCACGTTGATCACCGTCAGAGAGCCTGGTCGCAACCCTGTTCCACTCGTCATCGACGACGGCCGATTCTCTGACCCAGACGACGCCCCGATCGACAGCGCGATCGAAACCGGACACCTCTATGCACTCCCCGGTCTCGCAGACTGCCATGCTCACCTGGGTCTGAATCACGTGGGCTCGATGACGACGATTACCGAGGACGAGATCAGGACCAACAGCGTCACCAACGCCTGGATGCAGATCGAGGGAGGCGTCCTCCTCATCGCCGACAAGGGATCCTCCAGCGACGTCTCGCTCGAGATCCTCGATGCGCCTCCGACCGAACGACCCATCGCAACGATGGCCGGCAGGATCATCGCCCCCCATGACGGCTACTACCCCGGCTACGGCCACGAGATCGACGAAGAAGGTCTCGTCGAAGCGGTGAGGCAGGCGGCGGGAGGACGGGCCGATTGGGTGAAGATCATCGGCGACTGGCCGAGGAAAGGCCGCGGCACGGTCGCCAACTACGGTGAGGCTGCGCTCACGACGGCGGTCGAAGTTGCGCACGCCGCAGGACGCCGGGTAGCCGTTCACACGATGGCCCCGGAAGGGATCGGACCGGCCGTCGGGGCCGGTGTCGATTCCATCGAACATGGGCTCTTCCTCGCCGCCGACGATCTACCCAGCCTCGCCGAGCGCGGCGGGGCATGGGTACCCACGATCCTCGGGGCCGAAGCGATCATCGAGATGCTCGGCGCCGACAGCACCGGCGGCCGGCTCCTCACCGACGGTGTCGCCAACGTGCTCGAACTTCTCCCCGAAGCCGAACGCCTGGGCGTCACCGTGCTCACCGGCACCGACCTCGCCATCCCCCACGGCAGGGTCGCCCACGAAGCGATCCGCCTCCACGAGCTCGGACTCTCGAAGGAGGCGACGCTCCGCGGGATCACCACAGCCGCCTTCGACTATCTCGGCGTGGCCCACGGTTTCTCTCCCGGCATGTCCGCCGACGCGGTATTCGTTGAGGCCGATCCTCGGGAGGACCTGGAGACGCTTCTCGATCCTCCCGTGATCATCCGGGCCGGACGATTCGTTCGCCGTTGACGCCTCCCAGGTTCTGGCGTAGCTTGAAGCTATGAGGACCACCATCAACATGGATGACGATCTGCACGCAGCGGTCAAAGCCAGGGCGACGGCGGAGGGGAAGAGCATGACCTCGTTCGTCGACGATGCGCTCCGCCACTACCTTGCAACGACCGTACCCATTGACGCCCCGAGCACTCTCGACGGGTCAATCACGAAGCGTGACGGCGCCTTCCCCGGCGTCGATCTAGATGATTCGGCGGCTCTCCTCGACCTCATGAGCACGCGCTGAAGACCGCTGCGGATCAGAGTTCGAGGCGCTGGTAGATCAGCGCAGCGCCTGCCGCAAACGCCAGCGATGCGACAATCGTCCACACCACGGCGCTCGTCGCGCCGAGAGGATCACCGTAGATGAACCCGGCCACCGGGTTCCAGGCGCCCGGCTGAGCGCTGGTCAGCCCTGCCGGTGTGTACGTGTCCCATCCCGTCCATAGCCAGCGTGGAGGAATCCGCATGAAGAAGTACGCGACCAGGACGATGAGCGCCACAACGCCCCGGCGCCGAATCAACGTCCCGAGGAACGCCGTCATCGTGATGAAGAACGCCACGATGAGGGAGACAACTGAGAGCGCGATGAGGAACCGGCCGAGCGGCGGTGCCTCCGGTGTGACGAACCGGTAGGGCTGCACCTTTGGCAGCCACCAGTAGGCGACAAGTCCGGGGATGAAGATCGCAGCCACCGACAGCCCAACCCACAGACCAGCGAGCTTGCCACCGACATAGCCCCATCGTGGGACCGGCTTGGACACCGTCCACGACGCGACCCCACTGCGGTACTCCCCTATCACCGTGGCTTCGGCGAGCACGATGGCGGCAGGCGGTACGAACAGCAGGAGCATGCTGATGAGCGACTGGTACCCGAGACCGCCAAACGGCATGTGCTTGGTCACGACGGTGAAGTACAGCCACCCGTCGATCATCAGCAGCCAGAAGACGAGATGGAACAGGCCCCGGGTGCCGAACCACCGGGCGAACTCACCCCCCAGGACCCCCGCGGATCCTGTCCACGCAACACCGGCCGTGCGTGTGTCAATCGCCATCGTCGGCACCCACGATCTCGAGGTAGGCGTCCTCAAGGCGCCGGTCGCTGAGGTGGAACTCGAGAACGTCACACCCGTCGTCGGCGAGAAGCGTCGACACGAGTCGATCCGCGGCGGCTGCGCCGTCGGTCACACGCACCTTCCACTGTTCGACCTCTCCCCGGCGGTGAGGATCGACGTTCTGCACCCACGACTCGGCCGTCAACCTGGCGAGGGTGTCTTCCGTCGCGCCCCGCAACCGTACGGAGTAGTCAACGTCGGAGGACTCGAGGATCGATTCGAGTGGTCCCGCAGCGATTGCCCGTCCACTGTTGATCATCACGACCGTGTCGCTCACCTGCTCGACGTCATCGAGGATGTGCGTGGAGTAGAACACGGTCGTTTCTCCACCGATCTCTGCGATGAGGGACAGCATGTCGCGACGCCCCACAGGGTCGAGACCGGCGGACGGTTCATCCATGACCACGAGGTCCGGGTCCGCAATGAGCGCCTGGGCGACGCCGAGACGCTGTCGCTCGCCACCGGAGAGGCCGCGCACGCGCCGCCGGGCCTGGTCGGCCATGCCGACACGATCGAGGAGACCGTCGACCCGCCTTCGCAGGGTCCGGCCGTGCGAATGTCCGGGGTAGAGGCGGGCGACGTACGCGACGACTCCACGGACCGTCCGGTTCGGCGGGAACACCGGGTCCTGCGGCAGGTAACCGATCCGGCTTCGCGCGACGAGTCCGTGTGTCCGAACGTCGTCGCCGAGCACGGCCGCCCAGCCGCCGGACGGCCGGATCAAGCCCAGGAGGATCTTCATCGTCGTGGTCTTCCCAGCACCGTTCGGTCCGAGGAATCCGCAGATCGACCCTCGCGGAACTTCCAGGTCCAGCCCGCGGAGCGCTTCGACTTTGCGGTACTTCTTCCGAAGCTGCCGGATCTCGATCGCCGGAGCCGTCATGAAAGCTCCTTCCGATCGAAGCGCCACACGGCGAGGAGCAGCACCAGAGTCGTCCAGAGGAGCGATGCGACGAACGGGATCACCAACGAGGGGGTCCTGCCCTGCGAGACGTCGATGATCACCCGGAGCAGGCCAGCCGGCGATGCTGCGGCGAACGAACCTGCGAGCGCGGCTACACCGAACACTCCCACGACACCGAGTCCCAGACCGAAAACGGCAGTTCGAGATCGCAGCATCGTGCCGAAGAGGATCATCACTGCAACGACGAACACGAGAAACACCGACAGCGCCAGCAGCAGCTCGATCCACTCGCCGAAGTCGACGAGGCTCGTGAAGCGACCCCACATGCCGATCGGTCCACCGGTGACCTCGGTGAGTTCTGACACCCGGAACTCCGACCTTCCCCAACCGGATGCCTCGAGGAGGACCGGATACAGAGCGGTTCCGGTTACGAAGACGGCCGCCGTGATGCCGGCAGATGCGGCGAAGAACTTGGCGAGGATCACGGCCGGTCGCCCGATTGGCATCGCCACGAGCCAGGATGCCGTGCCTCGTTCGATCTCGCCGAGCACAGAGCCCTCTGTGAGCGAGACCACCGACAGCAGTAGAATCGCGATCCACAGGCCGAAGAAGGGGAAGAGCAGACTGCCGAACTCGGCGTTGCCGGCTCGCCACCCGGCGTAGTTCATGGCGAACACGCCAAATCCTGCGATGGTGAGGAACAGGACGCGCCACGGGAACCAGGTCCGCAGCTCGACGACGAGCAGCCCGCCGAGGCCGCGAAGTGGGGACACCGTCTCGATGCGTCGCAGCGTTGTCGCTTCACTCGTCATCGCCGGCCCCCACGAGGTCGAGATAGATGTCTTCGAGGTCGCGCTGCTGCGGACGCAGCTCGGTCACCCGGGTGCCGTCGAATCCGTGGAGCGTCCGCAGCAGATCATGCTCGGCGGCCTCCCGGTTGGCGATCCCGATCTCCCAGACTCCTGGTTCGATCAATCGCGTCATGCTGATCCACGGTTCGCGGGCGAGGCTGTCTATCGTCGCTTCGCCGTCACCGTCGAACCGGACTCGATACGTGGCGGCGCCTCCGCCAAGGAAGGACTTCATCGGCCCCTGCTCGATGATCTCCCCGTGGTCGAGCACGAGGACGTGGTCGGCGACGCGTTCCACGTCGTCGAGGATGTGGCTCGAGTAGAAGATCGTCATCCGCTCTTTGAGACTTTCGAGCAGATCCAGTACTTGACTCCGGCCTTCGGGATCGAGGCCGACAGAGGGCTCGTCGAGGATGAGCAGATCGGGATCTCCGATGACCGCCTGACCGATCCCGAGTCGGCGCCGTTCACCGCCGGACAGGACCTTCACCTTCCGATCGGCGCGGTCGCTGAGACCGACGAGTTCGAGTGTCTCATCGACCCTCTCATTGACTGCGCCGCGGGACCCGGCGAGGTACCGCCGTGCAACGAACCGTAGCGTGTTGCGTACGGTGGCCCTCGAGAAGTACGACGGGTCCTGGGGCAGGTAGCCGATACGGGATCGTGTGGCCATGCCGTTTCCATCGATGTCGTCACCCAGCACCGATGCCCACCCCTCCGATGGCCGGATGAGGCCCATGAGGATCCTCATCGTGGTCGTCTTCCCGGCGCCGTTCGGACCGAGGAAGCCGCAGATCGACCCTGCCGGGACCTCGAGATCGAGCCCCCGCAGCGCCTCAACCCGCCGATATCGCTTGCGTAGGCCCCGGGTCTCGATCACTCCGGCCATGAGCAGTCCTCCAACTCGGGCATCTCGACCACCGTGTCGCCGTTCACTTCGACGGTCACGATGCCGCAATACAGACTCTCACGGTCCTCGCCTTCTCTGTGACAGCTCTCTTGGATCCGGAGGTCGTACGTTCCGGCTGCCAGCGGCACGGGATCCGGGAAGAACGTGTCCCACGGGCCGTCACCTCGGAAGGCGGTCCGGAGAGGAACTTCACCTGTTCCGGAAGGCGGCGCCGGCAGGATCGGAACGAGGCCCGGAGCCTCGGCCCACCGCCGTGCCTCTGGGTCGCCCTCGACGCCTTCGGGGTTCGGTCGCCACAGGCTGAACACACCGTTCGGCCAGACGTCGCCTATCCCCACGTCGTTGAGGGTCGTCCCCGCGGCGAGTAGCACTGCGCTCAGGTTGCACTGGTCGAAGCTCTCCGACACCAAGGCACCGTCGACCTCGATTCGGAGCGTACCCCCAGGGTCGAACGGAGGTGGCGTCCTTCTGGCGATCTCTTCGGGTCTCCCGATGGGATCCAGCTCGCACGGCTCGAGGACCGGGAGGTCGATGACCGTGTCACCGTTGACGGTCACGGGGAACTGCGTGCAGTACTCGGGAGCCGCCATGAACACGCCGTAGTTGCCGGGTTCGCCGATGTAAGCACCCACATATAGCTCATAGGACCCACCCGGAACGATCGCCGCGCCCTCCTCATGGCGGATGAGACCACAGGCGCTGGTTTCGTAGTACTCGCCCTCCTCTCGAATCGACTGGAGCGCGTGAGGTTCGACCCAATTCTCGAGAGCGAACTCGGCAGGAGTCATGCCGGTGTCCGCGACTTGCTCGGCTGCATGGACGAGGCTCCGTTTCCACTCCTCCGGCGACTCATAGGTACCCGTACAGGTAACCGCCAGGTATGAATCGACGTCGCGCACCGCCGCGAAGTCGGTTCCGGCAGGCAGCAGCGCCGCGAACACCGTCCGGGTCATCAGGTGCTCGTGGGGGACCATGCGGATGGATACGGAACCGGGGACTCCGGTCGTGACCGCACCCGCGTCGCACTTCGCCTCGACCCAGCCTGCCATCGTTTCGACCGCCGTTATCGATGCCTCGAACGCCTCCTCGGGATACATTCCCATGTGATCGCGGAACAAGTCTTCACCGGCTTGGTCATGGAGAGCTTCTCTCCCATAGTTACGGTACATGGCCAGGAATTCGGACTTGATCGCGGCTGCGGTCCCCCATTCGTCGGCGAGCGCGGGTGGAACAAGCGAGTTGCCGGAGCGGATTGCCGCCTCCATCTGCCCGATACTTCGCTCGACATCTTCAGGGCCCCCATCGATGGTGTAGTGGTGGGGATCCAGTATCACGGCGTCTTCGAATTCGGGCCACCGTGAGCAGAAGTCTCCACACATGGTGATTGACCATTCGTCGATCGCGGCGACGGCCGCCTCGGCGTCGGCGACCAATCCCTCCGGCCCCCGGTCGCCGAACGCCATTGTCACGTGAACGGGGCGGATCACACCTTCGGTGTATCCGGTCACGAACAGGAGATCGCTCACACCGGCGTAGGCCCCGTACGCCCGATCCCACTCGGTCCGCACCTCCGCCGGTACCGCTCGGTCGATCCTGACCAGGGTCGCGTCCGAATCCACGAAGTTCCGATCGAGACCGATGGTTTGGTCACCGAGTAGGTCGAACGATGTGGCTCCGGACACGGCTCCCAAGATCGTCTCGCGGGCGTCCGGCCAGGCGCGGCAGAAGAGTGCGGTATTCCCCGCCGTGTCCCCCTCGTTGTCGGAGTCGGGGCCGAGGATGGCGGCATTGGTGCATGCCGTCAGAGCAACAGCCGCGACTGTAACCATGAGGCACAGGCGCATCCGGTGTCACTCCCCTTCCAGACGAGACGTTATGCGAATGGGAATCGCTCATCTAGAGACTTAGGACCCGGATAGATCTGATCAGCCGACGATGTAGGTGCCGGTGCCGGCCGCGATGAGCGTGCCCTCGTCGTTGTGGAACTCCATCCGCGTAACGGCAACGCGGGAACCGGTGCGCAGCACGATGGCAGAGGCGTCGAACCACTCGCCGACGCCGGGGCGGAGATAGTCGACCCGAATGTCGATCGTTCCGATCTTCGAGAAGATGCGTGCAGCCTCATCCTGCGTCTCGGGCAGGTCCCGACCGACGACACCCATCATCGCTGCAATACCACCGACCACATCGAGCGTCGCAGAGATGACGCCACCGTGGAGATAGCCACGGGCGAAGTTGCCGATGAGGTCATCGCGACGATCGACACGGATACGAACGACTCCATCGTCGTTGATCCGGCACTCGCGAAGACCGAGGATCCGGTTGAACGGTATGAGATTTTCAGCCACCTCGACGAGGGCGGCCAGGGTGTCAAAGTCGGGCATAACGCGAGTGTACGGTCGGTTCCTAGCACGCAAATCGACATTTCGACTTGAAATGTGGCGGAAGTTGTGTCATATTGTCCCCTCGAACGAGCCGATCGCGCTCGGGAACCCCTCCGTTGTTGAGAGCGTTGTTCCCTCACGAAGCCCGACGCTCGGGAACCAAACGCTGTGGTCAAAGCGTCTAACGAAAGACGCTGGAGCTAATGGGGCCGAATCTCCAAGACCCTCAGCGCTGAGACGCGAATCAACAAGTGAAGGATTTCACAAACATGAAGACGGCAGAAAAGATCCGAATGGCCGGTCAACCGCTCGAAATGGGCGACAGCTTGACCCGCTACCTCCAAGAGATTTCATACCACGACTTGCTCACAGCAGATGAGGAAGTCGAACTCGCCCAGGCCATCGAGACAGGCCGCACTGCGGAAGAGCAACTCTCTGCGGTCTCGGTTCGAGGAGCTGAGAAGGTCCGCCTCCAGCGTGCAGTACGCAAGGGCCGTGAGGCTCGCGAACGTTTCGCCCAGGCGAACCTCCGTCTCGTTGTCAGCCAGGCGAAACGCTACCGCAGCCAGTACGGCATCGAGTTCATCGACCTCATCCAAGAGGGCAACCTCGGACTCATCCGTGCGGTCGAGAAGTTCGACTGGCGCAGAGGCTTCAAGTTCTCGACGTACGCTACCTGGTGGATCCGTCAGTCCATGCAGCGTGCTGTGGCCGAGAAGTCCCGCACGGTTCGTCTCCCGAACTCGCTGCACGACACGCTCGTCACGCTCAACAGCACCCGCAACCGTCTCCTCTCCGAGCTCGGCAGGGAACCGACGCCAGAGGAGCTGTCCTACGAGTCGGGGCTCTCTCTCGACGCTGTCGTGGAAGCGCAACTCGTCAACGACTCCGTGTCACTCGAGGCACCCGTCGGTGAGGACGGCGCGGTACTCGGCGACTTCGTCGCACATCACGACGAGGANGACCCGGTTCGCGAAACCGAGAANGCCAGCGCCATCGANTCGCTGAGGGAAGCGATCAACCGCCTCCCCGAGCGTGAGGCCTACATCCTTTCGATGCGGGTCGGATTCGAAGACGGTCTTCCNCGCACTCACGAAGAGATCGGCGGGAACCTCGGTCTCGGTCCGACCAGGGTTCGGTCAATCGAGAAGCTCGCCCTTTCGAANCTNCGCCATCCGGCGTTTGGTCTTCGAGAGGATGCGATGGACTTCTAGTCCCTTCAGACTCCGTCTCAGCAAGGAAGCCGCTCCGAAATCGGGGCGGCTTCCTTCGTTCAAGGAACATGCCGGCGTCACAACGGATTCCGTGCGCGAGAATACAACACGCACCTACACGAAGGAGTTCCCATGGCCGCGAAGCATCCCGGCGTCGTCTACGGGCGTCGAGTCGCGATCGTCGACGGTCTTCGCACACCGTTCGTCAAGTCGGGAACGGTGTTCAAGGATCTCACAACACTCGATCTGGCGTCCGCCGTCGTCAAGGAACTGCTCCAGCGATCCGGTGTCGCAGGCGGACAGGTCGATCAGGTCGTCTACGGCGCGGTTATCACCGACGTTGCAGGTCCGAACATCGCCAGAGAGGTTGTGCTCGCCGGCGACTTCCCTCAAACGGTCGATGCGTTCTCTGTGAGTCGAGCCTGCGCGACTTCGACACAGGCAGTCGTGTCGGGTGCACAGTCGATCCTCCTCGGCGATGCGGACATCGTCGTAGCGGGCGGCGCCGACTCACTGTCAAGGCCTCCCATTATGTATTCGGATCGCTTCGTCGACGTTCTCATGGACGCCAATGCCTCTCGAGATATCGGCAGCAAGGTGAAGGCGTTTTCGGCGCTCCGTCCGAAGGACCTTGCGCCGCAGCCTCCTGCTATCGCCGAACGATCGACCGGTCTGACCATGGGTGGTTCAGGCGAGATCATGGCCAAGGAGAACGGAATCACCCGAGAGGCTCAGGACGAGTTCGCCCTCCGCTCGCATCAGAAGGCGGTTGCCGCCTGGGAGAACGGAATCTTCGACGATGAGGTGATGACTTTCCCCGTCGGGCCATCGTTCAAGAAGACCGTGGCACGCGACAACATCCCCCGTGCCGACTCAACCATGGAGTCGCTCGCAACGTTGCGTCCGGTGTTCGATCGCAAGTACGGGACGATCACCGCAGGGAATTCATCTCCATTGACCGATGGCGCATCCGCCGTGATGCTCATGGAAGAGAAGACCGCAGAGAGACTCGGACTTGTCCCCAAGGCGTTCATCCGATCGTGGTCATTCACGGCGCTCGATCCGAACTGGCAGTTGCTCATGGGTCCGTCGTTCGCCACTCCGGAGGCTCTCCAGAGGGCCGGGTTGGCGCTTGACGACATCGACGTGATCGACATGCACGAAGCGTTCTCAGCCCAGATCCTTTCGAACACCCAGGCGTTTGCATCGGCCGAGTGGGCGAGGCGGTGGCTCGGTCGAGACGAGGCCATCGGTGAGATCCCGGACGACAAGTTCAACCTCTATGGAGGATCGATCAGCATTGGACACCCCTTCGGTGCAACCGGAGCCCGGCAGATCACGACGATGGCCAACGAACTGGCGAGGAGAGACGGGGGCACGGCCCTTGTCACCCAATGTGCAGCTGGCGGTCTCGGTGCTGCCGTCGTACTCGAGCGGTAGGGAGAGAGCCATGGAACTCACACACTTCACATTTGATGTCGAAGACGGTATCGCCATCGTTCTTCTCGACCGAGCAGGCGAGCCGATGAACACCATCGGCCCCGCGATCTTCGACGACTTCACCGCCGTGATCGACCGGATCGAGACCGACCCCGCGATCAAGGCAGTCGTGATCGGATCTGCGAAGAAGGGGAATTTCCTTGCCGGGGCCGACATCCGGTTCTTCGAGACGCTCACCGACCCCGACGAGGGTGCGGCAGTGATCAGGGAACTACACGCTCTCTTCGTCCGAATCGAAGCGCTCCATGCTGTCCACAACAAGCCGGTCGTGATGGCGATCAACGGAGCCTGCCTCGGCGGTGGACTCGAACTCGCCCTGACCGGATCGATGCGCATCGCTACCGACGGCAAGAAGACACAACTCGGACAGCCCGAGGTCCAACTCGGCATCCTCCCTGCCGGTGGTGGCACTCAACGGCTCCCGAAGATCATCGGGATCGCCGCGGCGCTCGACATGATCCTCACCGGTCGAAGCATCCAACCTCACAAGGCCGTCAAGATCGGTCTCGTCGACGAAGTTGTCCCGAGCGAGATGCTCTACGACATCGCCGTGGAGAGGGCCACTGCATCGATCGGGAACCTCGGGGAGTCCAGGGGAGCTGCGGTCAAGGGCTTCCTCGCCCCATCCCATCTCCAAGCTCTCGCAGTCGAGCAGAACCCGATGGGACGTCGGGTCCTATTCAAGAAGGCCGAGGAGGCCATGCTCGCCAAAACGAAGGGTCTGTACCCGGCGCCGCAGCGGGCACTCGAAGCCGTCAAGATCGGCGTCGAGCAGGGCAATGCTGCCGGATACGAAGCGGAGGCCACGTTCTT
>JGI24024J18818_10000443_pt1 | contig 15510 bp, 15 predicted proteins | sample Cruoilmetagenom2_FD_18818 | JGI IMG/M metagenome (IMG submission 18818) | reverse complement strand
AGAAGAAGGCGCTCCTGAACCGTCAGTAGAAAAACAAGAGGTTTCCAATATGGAAGCTTCTACTTCTACAAAAACAGCTTTAACATTAAATGAAGGCCAACTAAATGCTTCTAAACTTATAAAAGACGAACGACAAGGGATTTCCCCTTCACGACTTCGAATTCCATCTATCAATGTAGATGCTCCAGTAAATGCTACTGGTCTATTAGACAATGGGGATATGGATGTGCCGAATGACATTGTATCTACAGGATGGTTTGAAAATGGATATATGCCTGGAGAACCAGGTAATGCCGTCATTGCTGGACATGTCGACGGGAAAAAAGGTCCGGCTGTATTTTATAATATTGGTAAGTTAACGAAAGGCGACGAAATTATTGTCACAAGTGCTGAAGGGCAAGAACTTACTTTTATTGTTGAACAGCTAAAGATTTACCCTTTTGATGAGTCTCCGTTACGAGAAATTTTCGGTTTTAGTTACGGCAGTCACTTGAATCTAATTACTTGTACTGGTGAGTACAATAAAAATGGTTCTTATTATGAAGATCGACTTGTTGTATATACAACACTAAAGACAACATAGAAAAAGTGAATCTTCCCTATTGGGAGATTCACTTTTTTATTGGTTATTGTTTTAAAAGAAACTGATCGACTTCTTTTGGTGACTTCAAGAAAACAGTCTTTGCTTTGCTTTCTTCCAAAATTCTTAAAATTTCAGGTCGTGCATCTTTTGGGAATCTCCAAATCCATCGAATAAACTCCCAATCAATTTTTTCGGGGCAATCTTCTCCCATATCTGGTCTTGTTGTACCACGATAAGTCCATGCCCGTTTACAAGCTCGATATACACAGAGAATATTTGAAAAGTCCAGAAAAATAATAAGGTCGGCATATTGTACGCGAAGTTCGAGCGTGGAATCATAATTTCCATCAATTACCCACCTGGATTTAGCCAATTCAAGCTTAACTTTTTCATTAAACTCAGGTCTCGGCAAAGGTTTCCATCCTGGTTGCCAAAATAGCGCATCTAAGTGCACAACCGGCAAACCCCATAGTTCTCCAAGCTTTCTAGATAATGTGGATTTTCCTGCTCCTCCTGAACCCACAATTAGGATTCGTTGAAACTCAGGCTGCGTCTTCTTCAAATGAACAAACTCCAATCGTATTTCCATCACGGTCTTTAAATTGATAGAATTCCACATTACCACCACTTTGCACAGGCGTTGCTTCAACACCCAAATCCAACATCCTCTGATGTGTAACATGGATATCTGAAGTATATAGGTTAAACCATTCATGCTCAGTAGGTTTACTAGATCCCATTTGCGGATCTCTCACAAGTGTAAAAGCTGTCGTACCATCCCCTATGTCCATCGCAGCATAACCATTTTCTTCATCGAACCATCTCAAGATAAAACCACACTTTTCTTCGAACCACTTAATTGAAAGATACGTGTCTTGCACTGGTAAAAATACGGTGTCTATTCTTTTAAACATTCCCGTCTCCCCTTCACCATGCCTATTTAGTAGCTTTATTCTATCAATTAATGATGTGTTCTGCTAGAGTCTTCTCAATTCTGTTCGCAAAACTATTACCTTGTCCCCTTTCGAACCGTAAAAATACTCCTTCAGCACTACCGGATCACTGAATGAGCTCTAGTCGCTCCTTCAAAATTATCAATGGTTACCGTCATAGATGCCCGGTTTGATGTCCGTATAAAATACTTTTCTAGTACAAAGACGATAACTTCATATTCTCCTGTCTTACGTTTATAGTGATCAATTAGTTTCCCTGAAATACTGCCTTCCGCCCCCCCCATATGAATCTTATTCATAGATTCAACAGGACGAATGGTAACGTTAAATTCTCGTATACTCATAAACGATCCAACCTTTTTTATACAATTAGTAAAAGACGAAAGTTTCCATAAAAAAAGAAGATTCTCTTTGAAAGAGAATCTTCTACTATAACTATTCTAGCTCTAATTGCTTCGTTTCTTTCCCTAAAAATACAACTGCTATTACACCAATAACGATAGCAACACAGAAAACAGTGAAAATCCATCCTATGTCATAACCACTAGCTACTAATGATCCGACTAACAATGGCCCCAAGATACCCCCGACACGGCCAATTGAAGCTGCCATACCTGCGCCTGTGGCACGGATAACAGTTGGATATTGTTCAGGGGTATAAGCATATAATGCTCCCCAAGCACCTAAGTTGAAGAAGGATAAGAAAGCACCAGAAACGATTAGCAACATCGTCGTGTCGGCATTACCAAATACAAAAGCACTTGCTGCAGTTCCAAGTAAATAGGTTACCAATACAAATTTACGTCCAATTTTCTCTATTAACCAAGCAGCTGTAAAGTATCCTGGTAATTGAGCAAACGTCATGATTAAAACGTATTGAAAACTCTTGATTAACGTAAACCCTTTAATCACCATGACACTCGGTAGCCATAAGAACATACCGTAATACGAGAAGACCACCGTGAACCATAGAATCCAAAGCATTAACGTCGGCTTAACATATGCTTTTGACCAGACAGCTTTAATATTTTGAGTAATCGTACGATCTCGCACCCGTTTTGCCGTGAATTGCGGCGAATCTGGTAAATTAATTCGTAAATAGATAGCATAGAAAGCAGGCAAAGCTGTAATAATTAATGCAACTCTCCACCCGTGATCAGGGATAATAAAATAAGAAATTAATGCGGCAATTAACCAACCAGCGGCCCAAAAACTTTCAAGTAAAACTACTACTCGCCCACGCTCTTTTGCTTCAACACTTTCAGCTACAAGTGTTGATGCGACTGGCAACTCACCACCAAGTCCCATGCCAACAAAAAATCTAAATACCATAAAAACGGCAAGTGAAGTTGCTATTGCAGAAAGTCCACTCGCAACTGAAAACATGACGAGTGTTATGATAAATATCTTCTTCCGTCCAACACGGTCAGCAAAAATTCCGAAAACAAATGCACCTACTGCCATACCAATTGAATTGACACTCCCAATCCAACCCATTTGTTCTGGAGTTAAGGACCAATCTACAGCTAATGCTGCAATAACGAATGATAAAATCCCTACGTCCATTGCATCAAACATCCAGCCTAATCCAGCAATTCCTAATAATTTATTGCGTGATAGAGGCTTTACCTCATTCTCTTTTATTGTCGTCATAAGGTTCTCCTTGTCTTGACACATGTCATCATCTGTCTTTACACATCAGTATAGTTGTATAAGAACGTAGACGCAACATAAAAAACGTTTCTTACCGAGATAAGAAACGTAGATCCTTTTAAGTAATTAACAATAAACTTAACGCCATCACAGCCATACCACCGACAACCCCGTAGATGGAAAGATGAGCTTCATCGTACTTTTGAGCAGCTGGTAATAGTTCATCTAGAGAGATGAACACCATTATTCCCGCAACAGCTGCAAAGATCATTCCAAACATAATATTATTCAAGAAAGGCATTAAGATTAAAAACGCTACAATTGCCCCAACTGGCTCCGATAAGCCTGATAAAAAAGACCATTTGAATGCTTGCTTCCGATTTCCGGTAGCATAGTAGATGGGAACAGCTACAGCAATTCCCTCCGGAATATTGTGAATTGCCACAGCAATGGCAATTGCAATCCCTAAGTTTGGATCTTGTAGAGCGGAAACAAACGTCGCAATACCTTCTGGAAAGTTATGAATTCCGATGGCGAGGGCTGTGAATAAACCCATACGCATTAATTTTGTATATTCTTCATTAGAAGGCTTTATATCCATTTCCTCCACGCCTTTTACTTCATGCGGATTTGTGGATTTCGGTAGTAATTTATCAATAAGTGCGATTACTAGCATTCCGCCAAAGAACCCTATCACGGTCATCCAGTAACCCTGAGATAAACCCAACTCATTGACCAAAGCATCTTTTGCTTTTACAAAGATTTCGATCATTGAGACATAAATCATGACACCTGCTGAAAATCCTAGAGCTAAAGACAAAAACTTCGTATTTGTGCGTTTCGTTACAAATGCTAGTAAACTTCCGATACCCGTAGCCAAACCCGCAAACAAAGTTAAAGCTAATGCAAATAATACATCTCCGTCCATTATCTTTAACGCCTACTTTCCCAATCATCTGATGGACTTATTGTAAGAGAAAAGTTTCCTATGTGCAACATTAAAAAAATTTTAAATTACTTTTTCCTACGCTCTCATGATTCCTAAGATATGTATCTTTGTGAACCCTAAGAGTTGTGTGGAAAACGTGAATACTTGAATTAGTCTCACGAAGTGTAGAATTAAACACGCGAAGTGTAGAATAACACTCGTGAGTTTTAGAATTACCCTCACGAGTTGCAGAATTCCACACCTGAATCCTCGAATTCACCCTCCCAATTACAAAATCCTTTCCGAAATGTAGCCAGTTTCTCTCGAATTTCCTTTCAACTCAAGTCATGGTGATAGTTCCTTTAAGTAATCTCCAATTTGATGCCAATCTTGTTGAACTAATTCTCTTAAAGAAGGTCGGTAAAAAACTGAAGCAGGGTGAAAGGTTGGAACGACCCTATAAGGTTTGAGTGTTAAACTAAAATGCCGATCTTCTAGTTTATTTAAATATTGAATCGGTTGACACACTTTTTGTCCATGAAGTTCACTAACTTTTGCATTTTTACCTATGAGACGCTGCAGACCGATGTTGCCAAGTGTCACAATCAGCATAGGTTCAAGATGTTGAATTTCATAATCTAAAAGCGGTGCATGCGCTAGTATTTCTGATGCTATAGGTGCACGATTATACGTCCTTTTCACAACGGTTCCATCCCGCTCTTTTTTGGTCCCCCACTTATACGGTCTACTTCGGACACTACTCGTGATGTAGACATCTTCACGAGTTAAACCAATGCTATCTAATGATCTCATTAGCTCAGTGCCCGCTCTTCCAATGAAAGGTATACCCGTCTCTATTTCATTTTCACCTGGAGCTTCTCCAATAAGCAATAACTTCGGAGAAGGACTTCCGTAACTACGGACAAAACCTTGTACCGCATGACCTTCAATTCTTCGAATCCCTAATTCAACTAACTCATTTGGAATGGTAAACATTTCGCGTCTCCTTTCAAAAAGAGTCTTACGCTATGTATGTAGCGTAAGACTCTTTTTATTCTGGTTGTATCGTTCGTTTTAACATTTGTCGATTTCGCCATTCGTACCAGATCACCACTAGAATGAAGAAAGTATACCCACACATCCATCCCGCTATCACGTCTGTGCCATAATGATTATTTCCAGCCACACGTGATAAGCCGACAAGTAGTGTTAGTAGAACCGCACTAATCCACAAGCTCATACGCCACTTCTTCGATGTTTGATTTTCAGTTAATAGATATGCATACGTAAATAAGTACAATAGTCCAACCATTGCATGCCCAGAAGGGAAACTATAACTTACCAACTGATGCGGAATATCCGGTCGGACTCGCTGAACCCATTCCTTTATTAATTGGTTTAAAAAATTCCCACCTGCTACAGTGAATAAAACAAATAACATTCCACGGTAATTTTTACGAATAAATGCTAAATATAAAATTAGTAGAACTGCTGCTGAAGCAATCCATATAGGTTCACCAATATAATGAAAGAATCGAATAAATTCATTTCCAATAAGAACTTCTCCTAATTCTTGATCAAACTCTACCATTTCTTCATGTGTAAAGCTAAAGAATAAGGCGATAAAGCCTAAAAGCGTTACGAAAGCCAACGAATAAAACCATTTTTTCATCCCACTCACGCTCCTTACTAAAATCATCTTAGCATATCGTTTATTAAAACGAGCTCATCTAAAGGTAAGAATATGCTTAATTCATTAATACCTCATAATTGACTGGGTTAATCCATATTAATCTAATAATGAAAATACAAGGATGAGTAGAGATTTGATGGAGATTATAGGCTATGCTTCAACTGCTATTGGTTTAATTATAGGGGGCTTAATTGTTTGGTTTTTCGATAAGGTTCAGAAAGACCCTTATTCTATTTACGCATTATGTGCAGGATTAATTCTGGGATTATTAAGTTTCGAGATTGTGCCTGAAGGGATTCGACTTGGTGGATGGTTAATTTTCTTTTTAGGATTTTTTATTGGCGTATTGGTGTTCGAACTTGTCTTAAAATCAAGTCACTCTGCTGAAACTGAAAAAAGAGGAATGAAAAACACGGGGGTAATTATTGCTAGTAGTATTGCCATTCATAATCTTCCGATAGGAATTGTATTGGGTTCAGATCATAGTGGAATTCTTACCTTATCTCTCCTTAAAACAATCTTCCTTCATAATATCCCAGAAGGAATGATACTGTTCACTCCATTATTCATTCAATCGATAAAGCCACTTAAATGGCTGTTTCTTTCATTTTTAGTTGCTTTACCCGTAGGAATCGGAGTTTATATAGGAGGTTTAATAGAAGCTGTTAATCCGTTAATCTTGTCTTTCATGATTAGCTTTGCGGTGGGTACGATGTATATGGTGACCATTAAAGAGGTGCTGGTGCATTCCATTAAGGAAACTTCGCCCGTTTATTCAATACTATTTTCTCTAATTGGCTTCGGTTGTATCGCACTTTACTTTATGTTCATTTAAGATGGGCAACTACTTAAACTTGATTGATTTATGGGTATTTCGTTTAGCAGAAGTTCCACGGGGTAAAGTATCCATGTATAAGAATCCATTCACGAGGAGGAATTAAACATGAGTGTAACTTACAAAGAGTATGTAACTGATGATGAAGCCATTCGAGGGATTCAAGAAATTAAGATAAAAGGTGTCCATGAAGATGACATTTACGTACTAACTCACGAAAATCATCGAACCCAGTCCGTTGCAGAAATGGCTGATGCCAATACAGTAGGTGTACCAGAACAAGGTCTTGGAACTTCGATAGCAAATGTTTTCCGTAAAAAAGGCGATGAATTAAGAGCTCAGTTTGAAGAACTTGGCTTTAGTAAACCAGAGTCTGAACAATTAGAAGAAAAACTGGATCAACATAAAGTAATCGTAGTCGTGAAGAATGCACCTGTAGGATTTACTTACTAAAAAAGAGCACTTAGAATCCTTTGATTCTAAGTGCTCTTTACTATCAAAATATAACTACATTTCTTCCGCATTCTCCACTACATCTTGAGGTGCTTTTATTGATTCAACATCATTGAATTTGCTGTATATCGACTTAATATTTTGAGATATTTTCATATCTTCGCCTTCAACTGCCATGGTCATGTCCATGATTATATTCATTGCTGATGTGTTAAATGTTTTTTTATCAATAAAAATTTCAAAATTCACCTTTTCAACATTCATATCTTTTAGTAATTCCTGTTCTTCAACCATCATATCTGGCATTGTCTCGGACATTTGTTTTTGAATTAATGAATTAAATTTATCACCTGATGCCGCAAGTTTTAAAATATACGATGAATCATTTTGTTCAAACGTAAAATCGTCTAAAAATGATTCTAAGTCTTTTAATTGTTGTGAAGGATCTGCTTGNTTTTGTGACATCGACAAAATTTGATCGTACATATCTGTCGGCAATTTCATCCATTGGTTCGACATACTGTCATACATAAAGAACCCTTGATCGGTTAAGTAACTTTCAATTTCAACTGCTTCAGGCTGTTCAGTTGAGTCATCACCCAACATCTTCATCGATGTTGTTCCTTTTTGATATAGACTTAATGGTTCAATTACCATATCCATATCCATCTTTGAGGCTGTTTCCATTGATATTTCTTGAGCTGAGATTTCAACTACTTGTGTCATATCAATTGAAGCACGTAAACTTTCTATTTTCTCCGATTGCTCCAGAGATTGAGCGAATACTTCTTGCAAGGTTAAATCACTTGTATTTTCTTTTTTCGTTTCAGATGAAGGGGTTGCCGTGTCATTACACGCTGCTAGTCCTAATGTTAAAACTAATACAAACATTAGTGTCATCCACTTTTTCATGTTGTCGCCACCTTTTCTTTTTCATTTCATTTCATATACTATTACGAGTTTACGGTTAAAAGGTTTCAATTGGAAATTTTGTTTAAAATAAGGAAAATATATATCTACAGCACATTAAACCCTTTACGACCATTTTACTTGAACTGTTGAATGAAAAACATATAGAGAAAGCACTAAAAAAAAGCCTACCCAATGAATCTTAGGTAGGCTTTCTCCTCTTATATTAACGTACACCACGCATAAATTTCTCAATAACTGGTGCAAAGAAGTAAAGTAATAATCCGATAATTAGTGCTACTGCACCAATGACACCGAAATAGGCAATTTCATTTTCAGGTGTATAGAATTTTACTACTTGTGCATTAATTGCTTGTGCGGATGCACTTGTTAAGAACCATAAACTCATCGTTTGTGCTGCAAATGCTGCAGGCGCTAACTTAGTTGTTGCTGATAATCCGACTGGAGAAAGAAGTAATTCCCCAAGAACGACTAGGAAGAAACTTAAAACTAACCAATAAGGACTAACCAAAGTTTCTGTACCGTTCATATACGCTGGAATGATCATGACTAAAAATGACATACTGGCAAAAAACAATCCAAGTGCAAACTTCTTAGGTGTTGAGGGTTGTCTTTCACCTAACTTGACCCAAAGCCATGCAAAAAGTGGAGCAAGTGCAATTATAAATAGTGGATTCAATGATTGGAACCACGCAGGGTTAATCTCCCAAGAACCAATCAATAAATTTGTTCTCTCATCNGCATATTGCGCTAAAATGATTGAACCTTGNTCTTGAATAGCCCAAAACATCATCGCCGCNATAAATAATGGGATATAGGCTAGCACACGAGATTTTTCGTCTGCATTNGTTTTAGCACTACGATACAACACGATAAAGTAGATCGTAGGAATTACGATACCTAANAGTGAAACAATCATCGTAAAGACGTCAATCGTCATAACGCCTGTAGAAATTAAGATGTATCCAATAACTAATATAGCGATTAACCCAATTCCTAAGCGAGAAAATACTTTTTTACGCTCACCCTTGGATAATGGATTCGGTACATAGGAACCTGCCAATCCAAGATATTTCTTTTTCGTTACCCAAAATACGACTAACCCAAAGAACATACCAATTGCTGCAAGTCCAAATCCTAAATGGAAACTATATTTTAACCCGACAGTTCCTACGATTAAAGGCGCAATAAATGCCCCCATATTAATTCCCATATAGAAAATGCTGAAACCGGAATCTCGACGAACGTCGTTCTCTGCATACAAATCTCCAACAATACTTGAGATATTTGGTTTTAGTAAACCAGTACCAATGATAATGAAAGCCATTGAAATAAATAACGCTGTAATTCCACCTGGTAAGGCCAATACGGCATGTCCAACCATAATCGCTATTCCACCATAAAATACAGTCTTGGTTGTTCCAAATAATCGGTCAGCAATCCAACCACCAATAATTCCTGACATATATACGAGTGAACCATATACTGCCATAATTGAGTTTGCGGTTGATCTATCTAAACCTAGTCCACCTTGGTTTAATTCGTAGTACATAAAATAGAGGAGAATTGCACGCATACCGTAGTATGAAAAACGCTCCCAAAACTCTGTAAAGAACAAGCTAAGTAATCCTTTTGGATGTCCAAAGAAGCCTTTTTGAGGAACCGATTGAACGATTTCTTGTTTTGTCGCCATTCTTTTCCCTTCTTTCTTTATAATTTTCGAAAAACTTTACTGGTGTTTTTCTTATATTGATATAGCATTTTAAAACAACTTTTACATTTTAACTTGCTCACTTTGAATTGTCAAAAAACATTCGGAACTTGAAATAAAAAGAAATCCTTCGAGTTCAGAAGTGTTTTGTATCGTATTTAGGTACATTTTCGGCTATAATTGCGAGTATTAAAACACCAAGGAGAAACTATATGTTAAAGAAATTTTTTTCGTATTATCGGCCACATCGCCGTTTGTTTGTGATTGACTTTACTAGCGCTATTGTCGTTGCTATTTTAGAACTAGCTTTTCCTCTAGCAGTTCAATGGTTTATTGATAAATTATTACCAAAGGGTGATTGGGGTACGATCGTTACTGTGGGTGCCTTACTATTACTCGTGTATGTATTGAGTACGGTTTTACAGTTTATTGTCAGCTATTTAGGACATAAACTAGGTATCAACATCGAAACAGATATGCGTGAACAACTCTTCACACATGTNCAACGCCAGTCGTTTCGGTTCTTTGACAACACNAAAACTGGACATGTGATGAGTCGGATTACAAANGATTTATTTGATATTGGTGAGCTAGCTCACCATGGACCCGAAGATTTCTTTATTGCAATCATGACCTTTATTGGTGCTTTTGTNATCATGTACAATATCAATCCAGAACTTGCGATTATCGCAATTATTATGATTCCATTCCTCATCCTGCTCGTAACCTTTAGTAATATAAAAATGAATCAAGCATGGAAGAATATGTACGTTAAGATTGCCGATGTTAATGGTCGTGTAGAGGATAGTGTATCTGGTGTTCGTGTCGTTCAATCTTTTACAAATGAAGAATTTGAAATCAATCGTTTCAAAGTTGATAATGGGCAATTTAGACTAGCAAAACTTGTCGCATATAAAGTAATGGCTGGAACACATTCCACTATTTACATGATGACACGCCTTATGACATTGGTCGTTCTGGTAGTTGGCGCATGGTTTACGTTTAATGACAGATTAACTTATGGAGAACTTGTCAGCTTTGTTTTATTTATAAATGTATTGATTAAACCCGTAGATAAAATAAGTGCTTTACTTGAGCTATATCCAAAAGGGATGGCTGGTTTTAAACGTTTCTCTGATTTAATTGATCAAGAACCCGAAATTAAGGACCGTCCGAATGCCACTAAAGTGAATTCACTTAAAGGTGATATTGAATTTGATGACGTTTACTTCAGTTATGATGAGCATCAAAATGTATTATCAGGTATTTCTTTGTCTGTAAAAGCTGGTGAAACCGTTGCTTTTGTTGGACCATCCGGTGCTGGTAAAACAACGATTTGTTCGTTAATTCCTCGTTTTTACGATATTCAATCAGGTGCTATTAGCATCGATGGAATCGATATTCGGAATATGACTAAGCACTCTTTACGTTCACATATTGGAATTGTTCAACAAGATGTCTTTTTGTTTACTGGGACTGTTCGAGAAAATATTATGTACGGTAAAAAAGATGCAACAGAAGATGAAGTTTTAGAGGCTGCACGCAAAGCTCATTTACAAGACTTTATCGCGTCGCTCCCTCAAGGGTATGAAACTCAAATTGGAGAGCGTGGTTTGAAACTTTCGGGTGGTCAAAAACAACGATTGGCTATTGCACGTATGTTTCTAAAAAATCCACCTATCTTAATTTTAGATGAAGCAACATCTGCTCTTGATACGGAAACAGAGAAAATTATTCAACAAGCATTAACGGAGCTTGCAGAAAACCGGACAACCCTTATCATTGCCCATCGTCTTGCAACCATTCGAGATGCCGATCGGGTAATAGTTGTCACAGAAGACGGGATTGCAGAAGAAGGTCCGTATGGTGAACTCGTCGCTTCGAATGGTCTTTTTGCTCGTCTACACAATATCCAATTCCAACAAGTTTAATACAAGTGCAAATCACCATCCATTTCCACACAATGAACTGAAAACAGAAAAAAACGCATTTCCGATTTTTCTCGGAAATGCATTTTTTATTTACCTAAAATGAATTCTTGATATCTGTCATAGTCGGCCTGCTTTAATTCAACTTTTAACAAAGTGCCATCCTCTTCATATTCGGACGTTTGTACAGAAGCAGTCTCATTAAAATAAGAAACTAAATCACCACGTTCGTACGGGATGAGCATGCGACACACTTTGTAGTCAGCAAAAATATGCGAACGAATTAATTCGAGCAACTCATCAAGACCTGTTCCTTCTTTTGCAGATATCCATATACTATCTCCATTTACATGTGGATATTTGAGATTCGCACGGTCAGATTTATTAAATATCTCAACTGTCGGTACATTTTCAACACCAACGGCTTGCAACGTTTCATTTGTAACGTCTATCATGTATCGATGCTCATCATTAGAAACATCTACAACATGAAGCAATAAATCTGCTTCGCGCGCTTCTTCCAAAGTGGAACGGAACGCTTTTACTAAATGTGTGGGCAACTTGCTTACAAATCCAACTGTATCGGTTAACAAAAATTCTTTTTGGTCTGGTAAGCGAATTTGGCGTACGGATGTTTCAAGTGTTGCAAATAACATATCTTTTTCAAACACATGCTTGTCATCAAGCTGGCCTGTTTTAGCGAGTAGTTGATTCATGATGGTCGATTTTCCTGCATTTGTGTATCCAACTATTGATACGACTGGGACTTCATTTTTCTTTCGTTGTTTCCGCTGCGTATCTCGTTGATCTTTTACGGTTTCAAGGTCACGACGAAGTTTGGAAATTTGATCTTCTATTTTTCGACGATCGAGCTCTAGTTTGGTTTCACCAGCACCACGGTTTTTAAATCCACCACCTGTGCCGCCACCTTGTCTCCCTAGCGAAGCACGTAAACCGATTAATCTCGGTAGCATGTACTGAAGTTGAGCTAACTCAACTTGCATTTGTGCTTCTCGTGATTTAGCACGACGGGCAAAAATGTCTAGGATCAACATTGTACGGTCAATGACTTTACAATCAAGTGCTGCTTCTAAATTGCGAATTTGAGAGGGTGATAACTCATCATTAAAAATGACTAAATTTGCATCGGCTTCCTCAAAAAATGCTTTAATTTCGTCGATTTTCCCTTTCCCTACATAGTGAGCAGGATGAGCCCGTTCTAAATTTTGTGTAACTTCTCCTACTACTTCAACGTTTAATGCTTCAGCTAAGTTGTGTAATTCTTCTAGCCCATATTCAAAATGCTCATCTTTATTCAAATTAACTCCTACTACGATGGCACGCTCTATTAATTCTTCCATCCATCAATTCCTCCTCAAAAATGATCTGAGAAAAATCGAGATTGTCTTTTATCACCAGTGTAAAAGGTAAAGAAAAAGAGAGAAGACGAATCTCTCTCTTTTCTGTGCCTATTTATTAAAAAAGACATAACTTGAATCATCAAGGGTACAAGATTTGTTTTTTATAATAATAAGTTGGTTTTCATAATTGGATAGACATATCCCGATTAATTGCCCAGAAATTGTTTTATTTAGTTTCATCGCAAAGTGTTCCATCGGAATTTGTAGTCAATCATTAGGAAAACCTCCGTTCGTTATTATTCCATATCGTACCATACTCATTTCACTAGAGACAACTTCCTATAGCTGACGAAATCCACCTGTATTTGCTTTAACTTTAACTTCTGCATATTTCTTTTCATTAGATTCCTTCGATAATAGTGTACCCAACCAGCCGCCGATAAATCCTAGCGGCACTGAAACGAGTGCAGGATTTGTTAAAGGAAAAATTGGATTACCTGTAAAGATTGCTGCACCTTCCACAGGATTCATCACACTAGGACTTATAGATACAAGAACGATTGCAGAAACGAGTCCCGTAACCATGGCAGAAATTGCACCCGTAGTATTAAATTTCTTCCAAAAAATCGTGTAAACGATGACCGGTAAATTTGCACTGGCAGCAATACAAAACGCAAGAGACACTAGAAATGCAACATTTAAACTTTGGGCAAATAAAGCCAGAATTATTGAAAATACTGCTACACCAACTGAAGCATATCGAGCAGCTAACATTTGTTCTCTGTCTGTTACCTTTCCTTTTTTGATGATTTGTCCATAAATATCGTGAGCAAAAGCTGATGCACCGGATAAAACAAGTCCAGCCACCACGGCTAAAATAGTTGCGAATGCTACCGCTGAAACAAAGGACATTAAAAGATCCCCACCGAGAGCTTGAGCTAATAGTGGAGCTGCCATGTTCCCTGCAGGGTTCGTGGATACAATAAGGTCTTGTCCCACAAAAGCCGCCGCACCAAATCCTAAAAAGATTGTCATAACATAGAAAATACCTACAATCCACGTTGCCCACATAACTGAACTTCGGGCAGTTTTAGCATCTCGGACTGTAAAAAACCGCATTAGTATATGAGGCAATCCAGCTGTTCCTAAAACGAGTGCAATCATTAAAGAGAGTGTATCTAGTGGCATAGTGTATTTAACACCTGGATTTAGATAATCTGCACCATGTGGTGTTGCCGTTTTCATAAACGTAAACATATCAAAGATATTGAAATTGAACTTCATTAAAACTAAAAATGAAATAATAACTGTACCTGCCATAAGTAAGACGGCTTTAATAATTTGAACCCAACTTGTAGCTGTCATACCTCCAAATAAAACGTAAATCGTCATCATAATACCAACTAATAAAACGGCAATCCAATAGGGAATATCAAAAAGTAATTGAATTAATGCACCCGCACCGACTAACTGGGCAATCATATAGAAAATAACAATAGTAATTGAACTTAAGGCTGCCCCTGCACGCACCTTTTTCGCATTAAATCGTGAGTTAATCATATCCGCTAAAGTATATTTACCTAAGTTTCGTAAAGGTTCTGCTACGATAAACAANACAACTAAATAAGCTACTAAATAACCAATAGAAAACAAGAATCCATCAAATCCATATAANGCAATGGCTCCTGCTATTCCTAGGAATGAAGCAGCTGATAAATAATCCCCTGCTATTGCAAGCCCATTTTGCCAGCCAGTTAAACCGCCACCAGCCGTATAAAATTCACTTGCCGTATTCGTTTTCTTTGCAGCAAAGTATGTAATCACAAGCGTTATTGCTACAATGAANAGAAATAAACTAATTACTATAGGATTCATAGATTATTCTCCTCCTTGTAATTAAATTCTTTAAGCGTAGCTTCTGCCAATCTGTCAAATTCAGCCGCTTTTTTCATATAGATAGTTACTAGAATCCAAGTCATGATAAATAATCCGAGAGCATAAACCCAACTCCATGAAATGTCTCCTATAAAAGAAGCATTTAACACATCTGAATAAGAAATAATTAACGGAAATAGAATGTAGAGTCCCAAAAACAATATCGTGCTCGGAATTAAAAATCGCTTTTTCTTCCTCATTAGCCCTCTAAAACTTGGTGATGCTTCAATAGTCTGAAAGTCTTGGACCACGTGTGTTTCGTTTTCAATAGGTTTCTTTGAATCTTTCAAAAACTTCCACCCCTTTAGTTTTTTTAGATTATTCAGAATACCTTTAAAATTAAATCAGTAGTTGCAAAGAATGTCAAACTATACCTTTTTTAATCGAATAATAGGNGTNTAATGGAAAATAAAAACACGTGAAAGTAATCACGTGTTTAGACATATTAATTATAGATCGATGATTCCCCATNGNACATAATTTCATAACACCAAAATTTAACCCTACGTTTTACTCACTCCATACTTTAAAATATTAATTATTGCAT
>JGI24024J18818_10000442_pt1 | contig 15521 bp, 15 predicted proteins | sample Cruoilmetagenom2_FD_18818 | JGI IMG/M metagenome (IMG submission 18818) | reverse complement strand
CAAGGGACTTACGCATCTTAGAAGACGGTGGATATGAAACGAAAGAAGTTCAACCTGTCGATATGTTCCCACAGACTACGCATTGTGAAGCGGTTGCGTGGTTGGAATTGAAATAAAGAATGAAACCCTTGAGAATGCAGGTTTGACGGCATTTTTGAGGGTTATTTTTATGTTTGGAATTGAGATGTAGGCAGAATTTTAGGTGTGTTTTTAGGGGATTAAGGCTATGTAAGTGAAGGAGGAGTAGAAAAACGAGGTGTAGTTTTGCGGAAAGGGTTTAACCGTTTGGCAAAAGGGAGAACTATTCAGCCAGTCATAAAATTGTTTAAAATCTAATTACACGATTCCAAAATATTAACTTGATTGGGAAATCGATGGACAGTAGTTAAACATTTGAGAAATAGAATTATCTAATAATGGCGTCAAGTAATTGACGCCGAAATTTTGACGTGGTAGAATCTGATAAGGTCCAAGGATTTACATGTTTATGAGGTGAGAGAATGAATTTAGAAGTTTTTAAGGATTGGTTAACTGACCATACAAACTATTCGAAAGCTACTATCAGCAATACTGTCTCGAGAGTAAAAAGAGCTGATAAAATGTTGCCATGGTTTAACGATAAAGTTTATCAATTTAGATTAGAGCAAGAAGAAACTTATCAACAGTTATCTTGTTCTGTACGTTCGCAGATAAAAAAAGCTGTAAAGCTATATTTTGAATATATAGAAGAAACCTCAAAAAAACCTACGCTAAACGAAGAACAGGAAAATAGCGGAAAGGTTTTATCTTTATTTTCTAATATAGGGGTGGCAGAGGCTTATTTTAAATCGATAGGAGTAGATGTTGTTGTTGCTAATGAGCTTGTTGAAAGGAGAGCAAAATTATATTCAAACATTTACCCTGATACTCATATGATCTGTGGAGATATTACACAGCAACAAGTTTTTGATAAAATTGTTGAAGAAAGTCTTAATAATAATGTGGATATTATTATGGCAACGCCCCCATGCCAGGGGATGAGTACAGTAGGACAACAAGTCGAAAACGATGAACGAAATAAATTAATATGTCCAGTTGTTGATGTAATTAAGAAGATAAAACCGAGGTATGTTTTTTTAGAAAATGTCCCGTTGTTTTTAAATACATCTATCGAAATAGATGGAGCAAAAATACTTATTTCTAATTATATAAAAAATGAGTTGGAAGCTAATTATAAGATAAATATTTATATTATTGATACAAAAGATTATTCTGTTCCACAGACCAGAGAACGAGCAATTATTCTAATGACCCGACTAGGAAATGAAAATAAGGAATGGATACTTCCAGAAAAAGATAGTGGAATTGTCACGATGTATGATGCTATCGGTCATTTACCTACTATAGATCCTTTTGTTAAAGATATATCCGAAGATGAATTATTAGAGATGTTCCCACACTTTTATGAGCGTAAAGAGACTGCCGAAAAAATATCAAATTGGCATACTCCGCCACATCATATAAAACGACAAGTAGTTGCAATGCAACATACATCAACAGGGTGCACAGCTTTCGACAATTCAGTTTATTTCCCTATAAAAGTAGATGGTAGTGCAGTGAAAGGATTTCGTAATACTTATAAAAGACAAAATTGGAACACAGCAGCTTATACTGTCACGATGGATAATCGGAAAATTTCTTCACAGAATAATGTACACCCAGGAAGGTTAGAATACGAAACTAAGGACGGGGAAAATATATATTCTGATGCAAGAACATTAACCTTATATGAACTTATGACGATTATGAGTTTACCCGAAGATTGGTCAGTTCCTGAAAATACATCAGAGGCTTTTTTGAGAAGGGTTATTGGTGAGGGTATTCCTCCTCTTTTTGTTAAAAAAGTTTTTGAAAATATAAACTAGGAGATTATGAAAAATGGGTAAATTAAATGGTCTTTCTCTGTTTGCTAACATTGGGGTTGCCGAAGCATACATGGGAGAACTCGGCATTGACATTAAAATAGCAAATGAGATTGACGAAGAAAGAGCTAGATTTTATCAAGAAGTATATCAAGAAACAGAGATGATTTGCGGGGACATAACTGATGATAATGTTCGAGAGAAGATTGTTCAAGAAGCGATCAAGGAAAAAGTGAATTTTATTATAGCAACACCTCCATGCCAAGGTATGAGCGAGGCTGGATTGCGCCTCGAATTTGACCCGAGAAACCAACTTATCTACTATGCTATAGATGTTATAAAGAAGGTTATGCCAGAATTTGTATTGCTTGAAAATGTACCTAAGCAATTAACTACTAAGATAAAATTTGATGATGAAATTTATCTGATTCCTGATTACATCAAGAAGGAATTAGAAAATGACTATACTTTCAATAATGAAACTCTTGTAATGGCAAAAGATTATGGTGTTCCTCAGCTAAGGGAAAGAAATATTTTCCTGTTGGTTAGGAGAGATTTGAATTATAAATGGGAATTTCCTGAGAAGCAGCCAGAAATCACTCTGCGTCAAGCAATAGGGGATTTACCTTCACTTGATCCCTTGTTGCGAGAGGGGCTTGAGTTTACTTTGGAAAAGTTCCCTGACTATGAAACAAAACGGCAAGCTGGACTTGCAATATCTAAATGGCATTATCCACCGAAACATTCGTGGAAACAGGTGGAATGGATGATGCACACACCAACAGGGATATCAGCTATATATAATGAAATATATTATCCACAAAAAGCAGATGGTATTCCCGTAAAAGCACATCATAATCATTACCGAAGATTAAAATGGGATATGCCGTGTCGAACTATAATACAAAATAATGGTGTTATGTCTTCATTAGCTTGTGTACATCCTGGCAGAATGTATCAATCTATTACTGGGGAAGATTTATACTCTGATGCAAGAGTTTTGACTATATATGAACTATTGATTGTTATGTCGTTACCGCTCGATTGGCCAATTCCTGATTGGGCAAGCGAAACATTTATTAGAAAGTCTTTCGGTGAGGGGATTCCCTCAAAGTTAATAGAGAAAATTATGATAGCTTTATTACAACAGCTTTAAGGAGGAAAATTGTGGGTAAGATTGTGATGCCAAAAAATAGTGCACTTTTGAATGAAATTGAATCTGTTTTGCACATATACTATGAAGCTAACGATTGGTTGACAAATGCCATATTTAAAGAACATTTAAAGGTAATGATTGGGTCTGATCAATACCAATCTTCCTATACTAAAAAGGCACAGATTACATCTTACTTTGGCTTTACAGTCTGGGAAGATATTAATAACCCTCAGTCAAGAAGAAGGATTACTGAATCCGGTAAAAAAATGTATGAAGCAATAACAGAAAATAGTACTGAAAAAATACAAGAAGTATTAATGAATGCATTAGAAACTGTGAAGTTTGGTCGGCATAACTATGGCTGTCCTGAAAGTAACTCTGATGTGGAACCTCCTGCACTGTATATTAGAGCTATAATGGATTTGGGTTATTTGACATATAGGGAATTTGCATACTTACTTTGGAAACTTGAAGATGTAGGCGGTAATTATACAGATACTTTAGCTGAATTGAGGGAACTAAGAAATCAAGGTCCTATTAAATTGAGTGAAGAGGCTAATAGATATGCAGATTGTAAGCCAATTATGATACTGATGCGTTGGGGATTCTTGGATGAAGACGATGACACATCGGGTGGTAAACGTGTAATTATTAAACCGGAAGTACTTCACAAGTACGAAATTCGCCTGAAAAATTTGAAAATATACAATATCGATATGGACGTTGCTGAACCTATTGTCGACGATGACTTGTTTGTGCACCCAGTGCAGAGTATTTACAAGGCAGGTATCAAATCAGATTTTCACCACAACAGGATTATTTTTGGCGCTCCAGGAACAGGTAAAAGTTATGATTTAAATCAAGATAAGGATACATTGCTTAATAATGGTGGAGAGTACGAGCGTGTGACTTTCCATCCCGACTATTCGTATGCTAACTTTGTGGGAACTTACAAGCCTACTATGTTGGATCCTGTGAATGATCTGATTGCTAGTGAAGATGAGAAGGGAGTTTTATCTGTTCTATTGGATGATAAGACGGCTCAAGAAAAATATGATTTGCTTTATGACAAGTTTAAAGATGGCGATTTAACTCGCCTACCACTTTTACTGGGATTATATAATGATGACAAGTTTAAAACTAAGAAAAAAGATGGCTCTGATGCTAGTGGAGATAATAGCGTTGAACGAAATCATGGTCGTGCAATTAGGCAATATGTAAATCTGATTTCAAATAAAAAGTCTGCTAGTGAAATTGCATATGAATACGTCCCTGGCCCATTTATGAGGATGTATGTTAAAGCACTTAAAAATGCTCAGACAGGTAATCCTAAGCCATATTTGTTAATTGTTGAAGAAATCAACAGAGCGAATGTTGCAGCTGTATTTGGTGATGTATTCCAGTTATTAGACCGTGATGAGAATAATGTTAGTGAATATGCTATCCAAACATCTGAGGATATTAAAAAATATCTTGCTAAAGAATTAGGTGGTAAGCCACGAGAGTATTCTGAAATCAAAATACCAGATAATTTGTTTATATGGGCAACTATGAATAGTGCTGACCAAGGTGTATTCCCTATGGATACTGCGTTCAAACGTAGATGGAATTTTGACTACCTTGGTATAAATCATAATGAGAATGACATTAAGGGGAACTTGGTTACAGTGGGTAGCGGGGTCTTTCATCGTGCGATAGAATGGAATGAACTGCGTAAGGCAATCAATAATACACTTTCCTCTTATAAAGTTAATGAGGATAAGCTATTAGGACCCTATTTCCTTTCAAGAAAAATCGTAGTTCCAATTGCTGGTAATGAAATTAACACTGATATCTTTATTTCTGCATTCAAGAGTAAAGTTCTAATGTATTTATTTGATGACGCTGCAAAACAGAAAAGACCGTCTCTATTTGATGGATGTAAGGACACAACGAAATATTCCTCTATTTGCGAGGAATTTGATAAGCGTGGTGTAGAAATTTTCTGTAAGGAGATTAGAGATATATTTCCAAGGACTATAGCAATAGTTGCTGAATCTGCAGAGGAGTATAAGTAATGATATCCAAGTTTGTGCGTGAACAGAAACGATATACACAGGAAAACTTGCGAAGTATTTTTGATTGTACAGCCGAAAAGACAATCGCTATAATAAAAAAACTGAAGGAATACGGTGTTTTGAAAGCTGTAAAAGCAACTGCTTTGCAGAAGGATATGTCTGACCTAATCGATGAAGATATCGAAGTAATCGATGTTGAGATTGGAGAAGATGATTTTCTTTATGTTTTTACATTTGTGGGTGTTATCACGGTTTTTGGTTGCATCTTAAAATGCTATCCGAAATATATAAGTAATGTAGCTCCCAAAACAGAATTAAAGCATATCATAAAAGTATTGGAAAGATACAATGCCAAGGAGCAAATTATTCGGATGTATAATGATAGCGGAGAAAGCAATTCGATTAATCTACTTTCGGTGATGATTTATCTGTTGAATGACTACTATGAGAATGGCGCTTATACGAATACACAAGATATAATTGAAACTAATGGTTCTGGTGAAATACTGTGGGACAAGACAATTAATGAGACCTTTACTTATCTCAGTAATAATCGTCCATATTACACAGAACTGTTTACGCATAAACGTATCAATGATGATTTTGATTACTTTAAAAGGCTGCACGAATCTATTGTAAGTATTTGCTCAAGAGAACTAAGAGATGCCGATTTGTTAGATTTGTTTGACATACTACCGGTTGAAGTGTCTGATGAAGAACTAGATGATTTAGGAGAAACAGACTATATTCTTTACCGCATACAGAATGAATTGAATTTGCAGTTTAATACAAGAAAGCAGTTGTTGCTGAAGACGATGTATGCCTATATTGCAAATAGTAGCGGTCTTGCGGATATTGATTGTTTCACAATGTTTGGTACAAACAGTTTTAATCTAGTATGGGAAAAGGTGTGTGCGGAAGTGCTGGACAATCAATTACAGACTCCTCTCGGCTCACTCCCAATTCCTTTAGTTAACGGATACAATCCTCATGACTTGCTCATTTCGTTAATAGAAAAACCAAAGTGGAATGGTTATAAGCAAGACGGTTCTGAATTTCAAATGATAGCCAAGGAAACCTTAGTTCCAGACCTTGTATCAATCATTAAGATGAATAACTCATGTAAGTTCATCATATTTGATGCCAAATATTATAACTTACAACTTGAGCAAGGAAAAAAACTACGAGGACAACCCGGAATTGGTGATATTACAAAGCAGTACCTCTATCAGTTGGCATTTAAAAAGTTTGTTAATGATCATGGAATTCAAGATGTGAAGAATTGTTTTTTGATGCCAACCGAACAACAAAGCATTATTGTCAAGGGATATGTCAATTTGGAAATGTTAGATGCTCTCGGGTTACTGAATATACAAATAAGACAATTACCTGCAGAAATGGTATACGCACACTATTTAGTTAATGAAAAAATGGATATAGGGTTACTTTATTTATAACGAAAGCCCGAACTATAAAAAAATACCATTTAGACACGCATGACAAATAGCCGTCTATGACGATTTTTCAAATCGAATAGGCGGCTTATTTTATGGTGCGCTGCATATAGCGTGAATCATCATCCTTGACTAAGGTAATTCTGATTTAAAATTTCAAGATTCTGATGGTTTTCTAGATTCGGTGGATTTGTTAATCGCTTCTTTAGGTAATCATAGAAATCGCTGCCATTACTTTATGCCGTNTCNGCNAGATTTGAACAAATNGCATTTGCCCTTGCACCAGACTCATTAACGGAATGAATCCAATTTTTTCTNCCTAGGANATCGGGACGGATGGCATTTTCANCTGGATTATTGTCGATTTCAATCNGACNATCATACAAAAATACTCTCAAACNGCCNGATCTTTTCAAGGTATACTCAGCTGCTTTTGCGAGTGCACTTTTACCAAAGAAAGATGANGTATCTATCCACAATGAGTTTTAAATATGTTTCGTATTTTTCACTTCATTTATTTTTGAATCTTCATCATATACGGCTGAGAATAGAGAACCCTGCCNCATTTTTGGCATTCAACATCACAAACTCGACTATATACTAATTTCTTTTTTTCTGANAAGTGNTCNGGTGTTTCTTCAATAGCNACAACTAACATAACTCCTCCACATTCACAAGTAAACATTCTTTACCCTCCTCGTTTGTTTTAATTCTTTCGATTTTTAAAATTCCCATAATGTCGGCAATATCGCAATCCAATTCTGTACATATTTTAGACAAATTACATTTATCTTTCACCTAATTTAGCTGTCGAGGCAGAGCTAACGCTGCTAATGGTTTTTAAGTCTTGTTTATTCATATTTTTGTCAATTAATATTTCCCATAATTTGATGTAACTGATTTGTGTCATTTTGACACCTTCCTTTTTAGGAATCGCTATCTTTATAAACATCGTGCAAGAATCCATAACGGCTTTCATATTTGCTTGAATATTTATCATGTGTAAATTAGAGGACTTTTGCTCCACTTGCTAGATAATCTAAATCGGTAGGTCTTTGGTAATTTCAATAACAATTATTTGACCTTCTGATTGATGATTGATGAAATATGGAAAAGGGCATTTCTCATGCTAGTAGGAGCACTATCTTCTAGTCCCTTTGCAAGAAACACATGTTTAAATTATATGCGCGAGTTAAAAGAACTTGGCATAGGGGTCATTTTTGAAAAAGAGAATATTGATACATTGGAAACAAAGGGAGAAGTGCTGATTACCATTCTTTCTTCCCTAGCACAAGACGAGAGCAGATCCATATCTGAAAACTCTACATGGGGGATTCGAAGAAGGTACGAAAACGGGAAATTCGGTATGAGTACAAAGAGATTTATCGGATACGACAAAGGTGCAAATGGAAATCTGATTGTTAATCATGAACAGGTATAGATTGTGGGGAGGCTATATGAAGAATATCTTTCGGAAAAAGCGGTCCATCAAATCAAACGAATTTTTGAAGCAGAGAGAATTAAAAGTTAGAACGTAAAATCGAAATGGCAAGCGACAACACTCCAAAGTATGCTCCTTAACGAAAAATACAAAAGAGATGCCATTTTGCGAAAAACTACACGGTAGATTTCCTAACGAAAAAAGGGTCAAGAATGAAGGGCAGATTCATCAGTATCATATTGGATAACCATGAAGCCATTATTGACCCTTTAATTTGGGAAGCGGTGCAGCATGAACATGAACGTAGAAGTAAATATTGTGAAGAGCACGGTTTGAACGCATATTCACGCAATCCATAATCAATCCTTTTGCAGGAAAAATAATTTGTGGAACATGCCATCAAGCCTTTACAAGAAGAGGTTGGAAGACACGCGATGTATACCGAAAAGTATGGCAGTGCCAAGAACGCTACCGCGCGAAAGGTGTACAAGGCTGTACGAATAGGCATGTGGATGAAGCGGTTCTTAAGCAAGCGTTCATGATGGCTTGGAATACCTTGATTGATAATCGAGATGAGATAAGAACACGCTGGGAGACACATGCTGAATCTGGTAACCCGCTGGAGCAATACAGAGCCGTTCAGTTTGCAGACATCACTGAAAACGCAACAGACATTGCGGATTTTGAACTGGACTTTATGCTAAAGACGCTGAATCACATCACCGTTTTTGAAAGTGGAAAACTGGTGGTTACTTTTATGGATGGGACGGAAATGGAACTTGGCGGTGAATGAAATTAACTAGCATGGTGGCTGATTTGGATGAGAGTCCAGCTCAGTCATTTTTATCTTCTTTATTTATCCTTATAATTATGAACCACCCAAGCATGACCGTCCTCGCTGATCATGATGCTGTCTTTATCAAGATTAATATTCATCGTTTTCGGCAAATTCAAATATACCAAACAGTTTTGGATTATTTCATAATATTGCTGATTAAGAGCATCCCAAGTAGCTGTCAGTTGTTCGATTTGCTCACTCTTAATATCTAATTCTCCGACCAAACTCCGTATGGTAGTCACATCTTGCTTTATCAGGCAACCAATATAAATGCCGTATTGATCAGTAAGCTCATCGTTCATTTGGTAATCCCTCAAAGTAATTTCCTGATAGGATTTTCTTGAGAAAAAGTCTATTACATTATTCATAGTAAACCCTCCATTCTATTTCTAATAACACTATACATTGCTCTATAATAATTTGTTACTGAACTGGTTGATATACTCTATGTACAGAAAAATGGTGAAAAAGCTATAATAATTATTTCCATCCCAGGGACGCGAACTTATTAAGGGGCATGTGTAAGCTTCGTTTTGCTTCTTCTTTTCCTAGACTTGTTCATGTTGATGCGACTGAGAGGCTAGCTCCCCAAGGTTTGACCACAACTCATGCAAAAACTTTAATATTATAGCACGGTTTCTTCTTTAACTTCTTCCTTGACTGCAATCTATCAGTGTTTCCTATGTTCATTAATCGGGTCGAAAAACCTACCCGCATGACCTCATAAGGTGTAAAATGTAGGAGAAAAGAAATATTTTAGGGGATGAAGGAACCGGATGATTTATAAGCAAATGCCATATGCTCAAACTGTAGAGATTCCTTTTTTGAAGGCTACATTAATATTATCTACTAATTTACTAGACGAACTAGGGTCGTTCTCTAGTTTTCTATTAATTGCATCTGAGGAAAAAGCCACCGTGGAGGAGATTTGCAGAGTAACTCAATTACAGAAGTTTGTGATTTTGGAGGAATATCGCTATCTTACTAAGATAGGTCTGGTGGAGCAATCTACTGATGAGCTTTTTCTTCTAACCCAAAGGGGACACCAGTTCGTGAATCTGATTCATGTAGTGGAGCAGTTTAATAAAGAAAGACACCTGGTACTGATTAATTGTATAACAGGCTGTTTTGAGGTGTATCAGGAACCAAATATAGAAAAAGAAGTATCGTTGCAAAAATTACCTTCCAAAATCATCTATGAACTTTATCAAAATGAAAATCCATTTAACGCTAAGGAAATTCTATTGGAGCATTTTTCTTTCCCTGAGGAAGTTACGGAAGAATTGAATATAGAAGTGGAGTTAGAGTATACCCCCATCTATCTATCCCGTTCCATAAAAAGAATCCCTCAAGCGGAAGAACAGCCATTGTTTTCCATAAATGAACCTGGCGAAGAGGATGAACCAGTACGATACAATCAAGAAGAAGAGATCTATATCACCATGTCCCGTACCTTTCTAGCTGTTCAATGGAATCTAGAAACTCCTAGCTTGGACGAGTATCAAAATGTAATCGATACCCTCTCCCGACTGAACCAGTTTGATGACTCTCTTTTAAGTAAAAAAGCATCAAAGATTTTGTTATTAGCTAAAGAAGAGGAACAACTAATAAAGATGCTTCCCATTTTATATATTGATCAGTTGACAGGAGAAATACATAAAGAAATCCCAGCGATACCTAACATCGTAGAACAGTCAAAAAGAGTCGATGTTCGAATGACCCCAGTATTCCATCACACCTCCTTCAAACATGAAGTGCTTGATAATATTCTTGATCTACTGAAAATAAACAGGGAAAAAGAGATCTTCAAGTACTCTTTTATCGTGAAAGAGGAAATCCATGTAACCCAAAAAATCATATCATCCCAGATTTTCTAACGAATAGGAGGCTTGCCTTGTGAGTAGGAACAAAAGCGCATTTCAATTTATGGGAAGTATTGCTAATAAGGTAAGTCGGGGTACGGGTTTGAAGACCGCTTCTAAAGCAAACGTTGTCCTATTAGTTATTGATACCACCCTCGATGTCGTAGATGCGGGAATCAGCATCTATAAGTATTCTTCTGCTGTCGGGCAGACAAAGCACATGGCTGGAAAAATTAAGGAAGTCAAGTGGAAAGTGGATGCCACTGTTCAAGAGGAAGAGAACCAATCAAAGATAATAATAGAAGAAACAAGAAAAAGAATGCACGAAGAAATGCAACTTTTGAGAGTGAAATTAAAAACAGAAAAGGATCAGTTTCTAAAAGACATGGAACTTATGAACAGGAAGAACGATTTGGACCAGGAAGAGTTTTGGAAGAAGTGGAAAATCCAAGAGAAAATACGGAATCCAATCTTTGAAATCCTGNCAAAGGTGGAAAGAATGATTAAATTCGAACGGGAACATAACAACGACTTTTCCAAGCTGGCAGAACTTGAAGAGGACTATCGCCTAGCTGCCAATCACTATGAAAAACTAATTAAAAACTTATAAGCGGAGGTAATGGACGATGAAAAAAGGTGGACTTGGAAATTTACGTGAGCCTAAGATAAAAAGCTTTTCAGTAGAGGATGGAACGGCAGAACTAGTCAACAATAACAAATCGGAAACGAAAAATACGAATTCCTACAAGTTTGATATGATCTCCAATGTCATGGATAGTGTGACAGGAATGGTCTCAGAAATATCCAACTCCATCGAGAGAGTAAAGGTAGCAAAGGAATCAACCAGACAAATCGTTGCTCAAGCCGATAGAGATATTGAGGTTGCCAAAGAAAAGACAGAACAAGTGAACTTAGAGCAACTAGGGGAAACGAAAAGGTTTTTAGCACAAAAGAAAGTGGAACTCACTCAAATAAAAGTAAATTATAAGCAATTTTTACTGGACTACAAAGATAAGAGGAATGATCTTCAATTCAAGAAAGAAGTTCAAATGAGAGAACTCGATGCGGCAGATCAGATTATTGTTGCACTCATAGATATACTGAAAGGATTGCAGCGTGAATATAACCACTGTGTTGATCAAGGAGTTGAAGTCCCATCAGGATTGCGCCAAGAAATGACTGCGACGATGAACAAAATGGCTGAAATATCGATGACTATATTTAATAAATAAGGAGGCTTCCAGATAAACATGCCAATCCCATTAATTCCTATAGCTATAGGCATTGGTCTCGGAGCCATGGCGGTCAAATACCTCTTCGACCAAATGACCGAAGAGGAATACAAGACGCAAGAAAAAATGCGTAACGACTATGAAGATTATGTGCACACTGCTGAAAGAAAAAAGGAATTTCTTCGGTACAAAAGAGAAATGGACCTCAATCATCTATCAGAGGAACAGAGAGAACAGCTAGCCAATCTAGAGAAGCATGCCAATCGGGAGTTTGAACAAATCAGAAAGCTATTCTTTGTAAATATGAAAGAAAAGCTAACGGAAACCAAAACGTCCCGCCAAGCCCTTTTTGCAGAAATTCAAGATGTTCTAAAGAAAACAAAAAGCCTTCGCCAAAATCAAAGCTCCTCCTTAAGGAAGCAATCCATGGAACAGTTGGAACTGAACCTGCAAGAGGCCGTCCAAAAGCTTAAAGCCTATAACTATTATTTGGTTCGTTATGAATGGCGCCTCGAAAAGTGCTATGCGACGCAGCAATCCTTGCCAAGCCCATTTGATCTTCTGCTACCTAAGGATTTTCCGTATGTAGGAAAGCTCAGCCCTTTTACAAAAAAGGATTTAAGCGAATCAGGCTCGTTCACTCCTGTTGAAGGTATTAATATGGTATTTGAAGTGAAGGACCTAGATAAACTAGAAGATTTCGATGAGGAATCGACCATTTATGCTTTTGTGGAAAATTCCTATAAAAATGTGGTGACGTATTCCGTCGTTAAAGGACTTTTCAAAAACATGGCGGTTTCTCAACCAGGCGTCGGAATTGAAGCAACGGTTACGAAACATAATAAAAACATGATAGAGCTGGACTTTAGAGGAATGGAGTTGAAGCTCTCCAAAAAAGACCTTGAAAACCCATTTCGATTTCCCCCAAGGCAGACTACCTTGCGGATCTTCCCTAAAAAATGGGACTATCAACTGAAATACACTCCCTTCGTAACAGAACGATACCATGAAAGCTTTGCCGTTTCACAATTTGAACAGCTGCCATTAGTGTTTGACTCCGACGATTATGGGGACTTTTTTGAATGGATCAATAAAAATACAGCCTGGTCCGAGTTGGATGAGTGGAAAATCGCCCCGTTCAATGAGGCAATTCTCCCTGAGATAAATGAAGTGAAACTACAACTAGGCAGGGAACTGGTGATAAAAGCAAGTATCGAGCAAAAAGGCACAGATACCTATCTGTTATATAAAGAAATGCTTACTCCAACAGAAAATCATTTATGTAAACCAGATGATGTATTTATTGCAATGGAAGGTACCTTACAAGTGTGGTTTGTAGAAGAAATGCAAAGTATCGCGCATGAGTCTTTCAAAGAAATGAACGATTTTTCTCTCCTAATTTACCAGGAGTTTCATGAACAGAACATTCTCAAGCTTGGTCATGAATCAAACCATTACTATAATAAGTGGTGTGAAGTTACTGACAAGCTAATCACCCATCTCTATAAAGATAAGCGACTCATGCTGAAGGTCAACTGGCTTACTCAAGCTGGCTATGATACTAGAATTGAAAGCACAAAATATCGTGGACAAGTCCAAAATATTGATGATGTAAGGACGTTTGTACAGGAAAATCCATTTTCAAGAGTAGCCTACTATTTTGTTGAAAATGCAGATGGCCACTATTGTATGTGCACTTTTTCCAGTTCAGGAGACTTTATTAATATTTTCGGAGAGGTGGAACCAAGCCTTGAATCTACTGAATTAACCGTTTATTATAAAGCATTTCCTTACCCGGAAATCCAACAGAAAAATGCCTTAAACGTATTTAGAGAGGGACGTCTCATTAACTCTAAGCTGAAATCGGCCCTCATTGGAACGAAAAAAATTGTGGCTGACCTTCATGAGGATCAGAACATAGATACTTTCTTCAACCCATATATTGAATCCAACTCTTATCAGCGGGATATCGTGGAAAGAGCACTTAGGGAAAAAACCTTCTTTATGATACAAGGACCTCCAGGAACTGGAAAAACGACAGTTATCCAGGAAATTATCAGACAAGAGCTCCACATAAATCCCAATCTGCGAATTCTTGTTGTCTCCCAAGCGAATGTAGCAGTTGATAATGTATTAGCCGACCTCAAAGACCTCAGTGCTACCCATCCTTTCATAAGGTGTGGGAAGTCCGCCAAAATGGTAGAGGAGCTGGTGGAATTCAGCTTTGAAGAAATCTATGATCGATACGTACAGAAAATCCATGAAATAGATGAGAATACCGTAAATCCAAAGCTGCTACAACGCTGGAAGAGTATTGTCTTTAATCAGCAGACAGGCAGAGTGAATTCTGATGTCGCAGAGCTTATTTTAAAAGGATATCGCGTAATTGGAGCCACTTGTGTAGGTCTAGCAGAAAAGCGGATTGGATTAGATCGTCTCGAATTTGATTTAGTCATTATAGATGAAGCTGGGAAAGGCCTGCCTGGGGAACTGATGATTCCCATCAATCGCGCAATAAAAGTGATACTTATTGGCGATCATAAGCAGCTCCCGCCCACAGTTCACCCTGCCTTGGAGGATCCGGAAGCCATTGAACTAGAAGACCGAACCTATTGTAAGGATGAGATGTTCAGCAAAAGTCTATTTGAACGCCTCTTTGAAGATTGCCCTGATACGAATAAAGGGATGTTGAAAACACAATACCGAATGCCGGAAGTAATCGGGAACTTGGTAAGTCATTTCTTCTATGAAGGACAGCTCGAAAGTGGAGAAATCACCAAACAAAAGCAGCTAATCTTTTTCCCTGAACATATAAACTGGATAGACATGTCTCACGACAAAAAATATTACGAACGAACCGACAAAGGCTCCCCATATAATCTGAGAGAGGCCCAAGTCGTCTGTAGCATCATACAGCTTTTATCTGAAAACATATCTGCAGATAACAAAATAGCTGTCATTACGCCATACAAGGGGCAGAAAAGAACGATTGAGCGCGAATTAAATACCTACAATTTGCTACTTCCGCAAGTAAAAGTGAATACTATTGATGCCTTTCAAGGGGACGAAGCAGAAATTGTACTATACTGCACTACAAGATCAAAAATACCAACCCAATTCTTCTCGGACATAGCGCGACTAAATGTAGCATTTTCACGAGCAAAATCAGAAATCCTAATCATCGGTTCAAGAAAATATTTTAACCGTTTCCCAAGTGACTCCACTGCAAATAAGATTGCGGAATATACAGCTTGTAATGGGGGAGATTGGAAGTTGCCGATTAAAGAGAGGGAATTAGTGTGAGGGGAGCGAGGTATTGTGACCGTTCTCATGACCCTGAGACTTCCCACAATAATATGAAGGCAAAATGGTTGAACAGTATTATTGTAAAGAAGAATTACCGTTTACACCATGGGGACACGTTTCGCGAAAAGGTTAAAACAGCAGTATTCTTTTGCGTAATTGTATAGGACTTAAGTCATCACGCATTGTGAAGCTGTGGCTTGGTTGGAGCTTAAAAAGTAAAGAGTTATTCATGGGGGTGTCCTAAAAGTCATAGAAAATGACTTTTAAGGGCAGC
>JGI24024J18818_10000441_pt1 | contig 15535 bp, 13 predicted proteins | sample Cruoilmetagenom2_FD_18818 | JGI IMG/M metagenome (IMG submission 18818) | reverse complement strand
CATATCCGTTTCCGGATCCGGTGTGACACCTGCGGAACAAGAGGTCTATCGAGTCGAGGCGCAGAGCAAAGCGGCAGGATTTTCCGAAGAAGATGTCACTAAAGCAACAATATTCCGGCGATTGCTGGTCGATTGGGTGTTATCTGAGCCCATGTACCGGGAAGCCAATGAGGATGCCGTCCGGAACCTCGGGGAAGGCAGCTGGAACGAAATGATGGCAGTGGTTTACGATTCAGAATCCATGGATCCTGCTGAAAATCTTTCCCAAGGGATAAAAATCCTTAAAGAGGTCGATGCGGAACCCTGGGCCGAATTCCTCTATTTAGAGCAGGAGTTACTGCCGTTGTTAAGGAATATTACACCTGAACAGATAGAGATGGTTGTGAAAAACGCTGGAGAGACAATATTGGAAGATCCGGTTAATTTTCTCACCAAGGTGCACTGCCCGGTTTTGGCGCTGTTTGGTGAGGCGGATAAACTTGTACCAACAACAAAAAGTGCCGCCTTGTACGAGCAATATTTAAATGAAGCGGGCAACGATGATGTAACCATTGTCATTTTCCCGGGTGCAGATCATTCAATAAATGGATTCACACCGGATTATTGGGACACGATCTCAGATTGGTTGGGCGACTTATCCAATTGATAACAATTGCCATCGCTTCATGACTATCGATTGAATTGGTATTGCCCCTGGGTGGTTACCGGTTCTGTACAGATAAACTCTCTATGTTCCCTTTTCGCTCAAAATCCTACCTAGAAACTGGCCGGTGCAGCTCTGATCGATACTGGCAATTTCCTCCGGCGTGCCCTCTGCAACGATGAAACCACCTTTCTCGCCGCCTTCTGGCCCCAGGTCGATGATCCAATCTGCGGTCTTGATCACATCCAGGTTGTGCTCGATGATGATGACCGTGTTGCCGGCGTCGGTCAGGCGATGCAGCACGTCCAGCAGGCGTTGTATATCGGCGAAGTGCAAGCCCGTGGTGGGTTCGTCCAGCAGGTAGATGGTCCTGCCTGTCGACACGCGGCTGAGCTCTTTGGAAAGCTTGACGCGCTGTGCTTCGCCACCGCTGAGGGTCAGGGCGCTCTGACCGAGCTTGATGTAGTCCAGCCCGACATCGTGCAGTGTTTGCAGGATGCGCCTGATCTTCGGGTAGCTGCTGAAGAATTCCAGCGCCTCCTGAACGTCCATGTCCAGCACGTCGGCGATGTTTTTCCCTTTGTAAGCAATGGTGAGCGTCTGGTGGTTGTAACGCTTGCCACCACACTCCCGGCACTTTACCCACACATCTGGTAAGAAGTGCATCTCGACTTTCTTATAACCATAACCGGTGCAGGACTCACAGCGCCCTCCTTTGACGTTGAAACTGAAGCGCCCCGGTTGGTAGCCCAGCGCCCTGGCAGCCGGAGTGCTGGCGAACACCTTGCGAATCTCGCTCAACACGCCTACGTATGTGCCGGGATTCGAACGGGGGTTACGCCCGATGGGATCCTGGGTGATATTGATGATCTTGTCCACCTGACCAAGTCCTTTGATATTGTCAAAAGGACCGGGGACCTTCTGCGAGTTGTGCAAAATGCGCGCCAGGGCCGGATGGAGAGTTTGCGCTACCAGGCTGCTCTTGCCGGAACCGCTGACACCCGTAACGCAGATCAAAGTCCCGAGTGGGAATCGCACGTCGATACATTTCAAGTTATGTAAACGGTTGCCTTTCAATGTCAGCCAACCTGCTGCGGACCTGCGCTCTCGTCCATTGGGTGCGACCACGTTGAGATCGCCGGCGAGATAACGCCCTGTGAGCGAGTCCTTGTTGATTATGATGTCCTCGGTTGAACCGGCTGCCACCAATTGCCCGCCCAGGATTCCTGCCCCGGGACCAAGATCAATGATCCAGTCGGCAGTGTGCATGGTAGTCTCGTCATGTTCCACGACCAGCACCGTGTTGCCGATGTTCCTCAAGTGGATGAGCGTGTCGAGCAGGGCGCGGTGATCCCGGGCATGCAGACCGATGGATGGTTCATCCAGGATGTACAGCACGCCGACCAACCCGCTGCCTATCTGGCTGGCCAGGCGGATGCGCTGACCCTCACCACCAGAGAGGCTGGGCGCCGGGCGGTCGAGGGTCAGGTAGTGCAGCCCCACATTGCTGAGGAAACCCAGGCGTTCCAGGATTTCGCTGATCAACCCCTCTCCAATGCGCCGCTGTTCACCTTGGAAGGTGTCCAACAGACCATTAATCCAACTATGGATGGATTCTATGCTCCAGGATGTGAGCTCAGGCAGGCGCTTTCCATCCACGGTGACGAAGCGCGCCTCGGGGCACAACCGCTCTCCGCTGCATTTTGGGCAGGGCTGTCTGGTCATAAACTGCATGTAGTAACGGCGGGATCCTTCAGACTTGGTCTGGCGGAAGAGGCGGTTNATGTGGTAAACAGCACCGCGCGCTTCCTGGTATCCTTCACTGCGCCATGAGCCGTCAACTTTTTCATAATTCCAACGGATCTTCTCGTCCCCCGAGCCATACAGGTAAACCTGGCGAAATTTTTCTGGGAGCTGGTCCCATGGCAATTCGAGATCGACGTTGTAATGGGCGGCCAACTGCCCCAGCACCCTGGGTCCCCAACTGCTGTCTGGTTTTTTGCGCAAGTTACCGTGCCAAACCGAAGCACCATCCAAGAGCGATAAATTGGGTTTGGTGATGATCATCTCGGGGTCGACCTGCATCTTAAGACCAAGCCCATTACACTCGTCGCACATTCCCAGAGGAGAGTTGAAGCTGAACAGGTGCGGTTCCAGGTTTGGGAAGCTGATATCACAGGAAGCGCAGGCGTGGTGTTCGCTGAGGATGATCTCTTCATTTTCATCAATCATATGTACGATCAATAGACCGTCGCTGGCTTTCAGTGTGGTCTCAATCGAATCCATAAGACGGGTTGGAAAATCATCCACCTCCCCGGCTCTCTTTTCCTGGGCGTTCTCTTGCCCTAATGCTAATGGGTCGGCGGGGATTACCAGCCGATCGACGATCAGTTCAATATGGTGCTTTTTATTCTTGTCTAGGTCGGGAATACCCTTGGTCAGATCAATGGTCTCACCGTCGATCCGAGCGCGTGTGTACCCATCTCTAACAGATCTCTTCATGGTGTTTATGAAGGCACCCTTGCGATTTCGAATGATGGGCGATAAAAGCTGGAAACGAGTACTGACGGGCAGCCGGACGAGTTGATCCGTGATTTGCTGAGCAGATTGGGGCTGCACGGCTCGACCGCACTGCGGACAATGTGGGACGCCGACTCGCGCGAACAATACGCGCAGATAATCTAATATCTCCGTCACCGTGCCAACCGTCGAGCGCGGATTGCGGCTGATGGTCTTCTGCTCGATGGCGATGGCCGGGCTGAGACCGGTAATCTGGTCAACCTGGGGTTTTTCCATTTGATCCATGAACTGGCGGGCGTAGGATGACAGGCTTTCCACGTAGCGCCGCTGCCCCTCGGCGTAAATGGTATCAAAGGCCAATGAAGATTTGCCACTGCCGCTGACACCGGTAATGACGACCAGCTTGTTGCGCGGAATAATCACGTCGATGTTCTTCAGATTATGCTGGCGGGCACCACGTATGATGATGTCCCCAATTGGATCGCTACCTGAGGGTCTCAGCTGGTTGTGATCAGTCACAACTAATTTTCTCGAATTTCCACGTTTGTGTAATTTCTGTAAAATTCTCTCTACAAATGGAGATTGTAGAGATTGACTTTGTGTACATTTGTTCTATATTTTACCATACGCTCCGTGAAAATTTGTCGGAAACTTGCACGACATGGTAAGATTTAAGGATTAACTGGAACACCTGTGTAATCGGCTGAAAGTAATTTAACGAAATCTCATGTTGAATACAGCCGATTACTTAAGCAATTCGCCGCATTTGTTCTATCTGTTTGTAAAGTCACTTTCGGCGAATTGCCTGGTTTGTGGAATAGAGGATGATTGGACCACTACTAACAACAAAGGTTTACGTTCCGCCGCTGCGTTCAAATCACGTTCCACGTGCGCGTCTGCTAAACCGCCTGGAGGCAGGATTTGATTGCAAAATAACACTTATCTCTGCTCCCGCTGGTTTCGGTAAAACCACCCTGATTAGTGAATGGGTGGATAGGAACGGGCTTTTTACTGCCTGGCTCTCATTAGATGATGGGGACAACGATCCGCACCGCTTTCTGGCGTACCTGATCATGGCATTAAAGAATATCCAATCGGATATTGGGGAAGAGATATTGGATGTGCTTCAATCCCCCAAGGTACCACCGGTGGATGAATTATTGGCCTATTTGGTCAACGATCTATCCGGGGTGTCCGTACCTTTTGTACTCGTCCTGGATGATTATCATCTAATAACCGAGGCAGAGGTTCACCAGGTAGTTACGTTTCTGCTTGAAAATCAGCCCCCTCAACTGCACCTGGTCATATCCGGACGAGCTGACCCACCCTGGCCCATGGCCCGCTTGCGAGCACAAGGTGAGATCAACGAACTGAGAACCAGTGACCTGCGTTTCACACCTGAAGAGACGATTGAATTTGTGCACAAGGTGATGGGGCTAGAATTATCCGTAGAGGAGATCAGAGAACTAGATCGACGAACCGAGGGGTGGGTGGCTGGCATACAAATGGCAGCCCTGTCGATGCGTGGTAGAGAGGATAAGCAAGGGTTCATTCGAGCTTTTGCCGGGAGTCATCGCTATATATTAGATTATTTATTGGAGGAAGTGTTAGACCAGCAATCTCCTGAAGTACAAAATTTCTTACTCAAAACCTCCATCCTCGAGCGACTGACTGCTCCGTTATGCGAATCAGTATCCGGAGTTGAGGACGCACAATCGGTTCTGGAATGGCTGGAACGCGATAACTTATTCCTGAACTCGTTGGACGATGAACGGCGTTGGTTTCGATATCACCAACTGTTTGCTGATTTGCTGCGCAGTCGTCTTGATGGGACGTACCCTGATCTAGTACCCGAATTACATATACAAGCCAGTCAATGGTTTGAGAATAATGACCTCATCGGAGAAGCAGTCAGGCATGCCTATTTGGCTGCGGATGAAGAGCGAGTGATCCGCATCATTGAAAACAATGCCCTTGAAATGAATTACCATGGTGAATTAAACACTTTATTTTCCTGGTTGGATGATCTGCCCGTCGATAAGGTCCGGTCACGCCCCTGGTTATCTGTGGCACGCGCCTGGGCAGCAGTGCATGCGGGTGAGTTAGAGGATGTCGATCGATTCCTGCAGGATGTGAACTTTGTGCTGCAGGCGAAGGAACCTTCGATCGATCAAGATGAAAGACGGCATATCACCGGGCATGTCTCTGCAATCCTGGCATATAATGCCTGGTTCGATGGAGATATTCCCAAATCCAAAGAACTATCACAGCAGGCCCTCGAACGTCTTCCGGAAACGGATTATATGGCACGTGCCTGGGCGTTGTTAGTACATGGTGCCATGCTTCGTTCGTTGGGAGAGTACGAAGCATCCGAGCGGGTGCTCGTAGAAGCAGTGAGTTTGAGTAAAACAGCCGGTGATATTCAATTTACCGTAGAGGCTATGTGGGAGCTGGCAGTTCTTCAGAGCAGGCAAGGACGTCTGCACGATGTATTGAACAATTGTCAGGAAGCCCTCAGGCTTGCGGACGAGCATGTCCGGTTGGGGGGGCAGCGATTATTGGTCACAGGTTACACTTATGCGAGGATGGGTTTTATTTATTATGAGTGGAATGTTCTCGATTCTGCTCTGAACTACGCACAAGAGGCCGTTATATTATGCCGTCGCTGGGGAATGGCGGACGCCATGATCCAGAGCAACCAAATCCTGGCAAGGATTCTTCGCGCGAAAGGGGAGTATTCGCAGTCCAAAAAGGTAATCCAGGAGACGAAACAAATCGCAAGCCAGATATCTGAATGGTACACCAGCATGGCAAGTGCAAGTGAGGCTGCCTATTATCTTTCAATAGGGGACATTCGATTAGCGCTGGATTGGGTTGAGGAATGTGGATTCAATACTAACGACGCCGTTGAATTTCACAAGATTGATTCCTATATTTTGTATGCCAAGATCCTGGTTTTTCAAAGATTACTGAACAGCCAGGAAGTGATGGATGAGACCTTAAACTTGCTGAGGCGCTTGCTTGATAGAGCCGAAGAGTCAAAAGCTGTTCGGGATAATATCGAAATATTAATCATCCAGGCGATTTCCCTCCAGGCTAATGGAGACGATGAACGGGCGCTGGAGTCATTGGAACGTGCTTTTTTTATGTCTAAACCGGAAAAATTCGTGCGTATTTATATCGAACTTGGCCCGCCTGTAGAGAGGTTGCTTTTAATGGCAGACGCGCGTGGGATGTACATAGATTATGTCAAAGACCTGCTTGATGCGATTGCACAAGAAAAGGGGAAGAAGAATATTCTAGAATATCCTCTGGAACCCGTTCTTATTACAAAAGCGGTAACCGGATTTCCTTCTTTTCCAGTTGATCCCCTCACGGATAGAGAAATGCAAATACTGCGACTTTTAGCTGGTACGATCTCAATTCCTGATATTGCCGATCAAAAGGTTATCGCAACGAGCACAGTGCGTTCACATATCAAGAGTATCTATTCAAAGCTAGACGTACACAGCAGATACGAGGCAGTAAACAAGGCCAAAGAATTAGACTTAATATAACCAATATCGGTTAGCAGCAATCCAAGAGCTTCTCCCATCACACAAAAAACAACCTTCACCGGATAAATACGGGTTGGGAAATCCTGGCATTTATAAATCCCCAAAAAATATCCCCAAATGGGGGATGACATATCCCCTATTAACCTGATATTCTAATATCGAACAAAAAAAGGTTCGAAATTTTGATCACGAGTAAATTCTGAAGGGAACTTTCAACATGTGCAGTATGCGAGAATTTGACAAAACCAGCATATACCGAATTCGTGTGAAAGGAAATCTAGATCTCAAATGGGCTGATTGGTTTGATGGTTTTGCGATCATGCCGGAAGAAGAGGATGAAACATTGCTAGTTGGACCAGTGGCTGACCAGGCCGCCTTACATGGCATGTTGAATAAAATCCGAGATCTGGGCCTGCCGATACTCTCAGTGCGAAGAAATAATGCCGGAGACGAATAATTTAGTGTGTTTGTTGTCAGAATGTAAGATTAGAAAAAAATAGCTGTGTAAACCTGCTTGAAGGAGGATGATTATGTCTAATGTGGCAATCCGTATCGATAACATGAGCCGCGATTTCGATACGACAAGAGCCCTGGATGGTTTGTCGCTCGAGGTCCCATCCGGAATTGTGTTTGGCTTCCTGGGTCCGAATGGCGCGGGTAAGACGACCACCATTCGCTTGCTGCTGGGTTTACTTGAACCAACCACGGGGAGAGCGGAAGTCTTGGGCTACGATACGGTGACCCAGGCTGAAGAGGTGCGTGCACGGACGGGCGCCTTACTCGAAAATTCCGGCGTTTATGAGCAGATGAGCGCAGAAGACAACCTGGAATTCTATGGACGTATCAACAGGATGTCCAAAAGCGATCGAGATGCCCGCATCAAGGAGCTGCTGACCAATATCGGTCTCTGGGAGCGGCGCAAAGAAAAAGCTGCTGATTGGAGCCGGGGTATGAGGCAGAAACTGGCCCTGGCGCGGGCTATGTTCCATCGACCACCCTTGATTCTGCTGGATGAGCCAACGGCTGGGCTGGATGTAGCCTCCGCTGTGGCGGTGCGTGAAGACCTGACATCGCTGGCCGAAAGCGAAGGTGTGACCGTGTTCCTGACCACCCACAATATGTCGGAAGCAGAGAAGATCTGCAACCAGGTGGGCGTGATCCGGGCCGGAAGGCTGGTGACGATCGGTCACCCGGATGAACTGCGTGCTAAAGCCGGCAGACCGCAAGTGGAGATCGTTGGGCGTGGTTTTGATGAGCACATACTGGGATTGCTCAGAGCGCGTCCTGAAGTAATATCCGTCGAATCTCAAAACGGACGATTGACCATTAACTTGCGCGAGGCGACAGACCCTGCGCCATTGGTCAGCCTGCTGGTCGGTGAAGGCGCTCAGGTGGAGGAAGTCCACCGCGGTTCTGCCAGCCTGGAAGATGTATTTTTGACCTTAATGGAGGAGGAGAAATGAAGGACGATATTTTAACTGTTGTTTGGAAAGAGAGTAAAGCTCTATTAAAGGTCCAGGGTAGTCGATCGAGAATCTTGTTGGTAATGTTAACGCCAATTCTGTTGTCTGTCGTTATGCCGCTGACATTTGACGAACCCACGGAATGGACAAATACAGTATTTTCAATGATGGTCGCAGTGATTGTTCCCATGATGCTGGTGGGGGTCACGATCCCTGACTCTTTTGCCGGTGAGCGCGAGAGGAACACCCTGGAGACGCTGTTAGCCAGCCGCCTACCGGATCGAGCGATATTGTTCGGGAAGTGGAGTATTTCAGTCCTGTTTGCCTGGCTGGTGACTCTCGCCTCTTTACTGTTGGGGCTGATCACGGTAAACATCAAGTTCTGGGGGGGAGGTATCCTGTTCTACTCACCGACGGTGGCCATAGGGGACTTATTAATAAGCCTGCTCATGGCGACAACTGTTGCAGGGGCTGGAGTTCTAATCTCACTGCGGGCGAGCAATGTCCAGTCAGCAACTCAAACGCTGATGATGATCTTCTTACTGCCGCTGGTGCTGTTTCAAGTCGTGGCAGTATTTGCCCTGCGCCCGATGATCGAATATCTGGAAAACATGAATGGTGAGCAGTTGTTGATAATTGTTCTGCTGGTTTTATTGTTGATTGATGTGATCGTCAATGCGTTAGCTCTCAGTCGATTTCAACGCGCGAAGCTGATCCTGATCTGAAAAATTAGTGCATGGTGGGAGGTCGTTATTGCGGATGTTTACCGTTCTGGACGGCCTCTCTGCGCGTTAATCGGTAACGTTGTTATTTAACGGATGATAATGATGGGTGGTTATTTTATCCCTAGATTAATGCCCTCCTCCCCATGTCGAGACCATGAGGAGGTTTTTTTTTCTCCATTTATATCCCCCAAGATACTACCCATCTTGGGGATGACATCTCCCCTAGTTGTTTGGTATTTTACAGTCAGCAGCGAGCAGTATAACGAATCCGAGAGCTGATTTGAGGAGACAGCCAATAAGCAATTATCTCTGCAGAAGGAGAAACGATAATGGCGTGGGTTATCAAAACGACTGGTCTGAGTAAAACGTATAAAGATGTGCACGCCCTCAGGTCGCTTGACCTGGAGGTACCGAGGAATTCAATCTTCGGTTTCCTGGGCCCTAATGGCGCTGGAAAGACAACCGCCATAAAACTTTTTTTGGGATTAATTCGCCCTACTCAGGGGAGCGGGAGTGTGTTTGGGAAAGACATTCGGCGTGACTCGGTGGCCATCCGAAGCAGGATTGGCTATCTGCCGCAAGATCCGCGTTTTTACGAACATATGAGCGCCAGGCAAATCCTGGACTTCACAGCCCGATTTTACTTCAAAGGACCGCAGGATGAGATTGATAAACGAGTGGCTGAAACTTTGGAGCTGGTAGGTTTGAGCGAAAAGGCCGACCGCGCGATTAGTGGGTTCTCTGGTGGAGAACGGCAGCGGCTTGGTATCGGCCAGGCTCAGGTTAACTACCCCGATTTACTCATCCTGGATGAACCTGCAGCCTCGCTGGATCCCCTGGGCCGCCGTGATGTGTTGGAAGTGTTGGAACGCCTGCGCAAGCACGCTACCATATTTTATTGTACGCATATCCTGGATGATGTGCAGCGAGTTAGCGATTCAGTAGCCATCCTGGATGATGGCGTATTAGTCGCTCAAGGTACGATTGAGGAACTGCTGAACAGCGGGGAGGGCGTTGTGTACAACGTAACGATCAAGGGTGACGGTAGAGACTCAATGCACAGAATATCATCTTTGAGCTGGGTAACCGATATTCACAGCAGCCAACGCAACGGGGTGAGCAATTGGGTCGTGAGCGTCAACGACCAGGACGCGGCAGAAGAACAACTGCTGCGCCAATTGCTCGTAGATGATTGTGTGGTGGTTACCGATTTCCGCCGAAATGAATACGAGTTAGAAGATTTCTTCTTCAAAATTGTGGAGGGTAAAGGTAATGACAACCGGGAATAATGCGTTTCAAATGCAGACAGGTTCCAGCTGGAAGCGTGGTCTGGACAACCTGCTGCGGGCAGAATTCGGCCGCTGGTTTAAGACGAAGATGTGGTGGATACAAATCTTAATTTGGGCAGCGCTTATCAACCTGCTCGTGTTTTTTATGGCGGTCGTCGATTCGGGTGTGCCAGCTCCTGAATTGTTGATGATATTCAACATTTTCCTTGGATTATTCGGTGCCGTAGGTGTTTGTATCATTATGCAGGGAACCATCGTGGGAGAGAAATCTTCGGGAACTGCGGCTTGGGTGCTTTCAAAACCGGCTTCGCGTCCCGCATTCCTTTTTGCTAAATTATTGGCCAACTCGGCCGGAATCGCGGTTACGATTATCCTGGCCCAAGGCTTGATCGCTTACCTGATCATAACCTTAACGGCAGAAATTAGCATGGGACCACTGGCATACCTGGGTGGGTTGGGTGTACATTTGGTGAATTTCCTCTTTTACATCACCCTGACTTTGATGCTGGGAACATTGTTCAGCCATCGAGCCCCGGTCATCGGAATCCCGTTGGTGTTTTTGTTCGTGCAGCAAATGATCCTCGGCATCGTTCCCGCACTGGTTTACGTTTTACCATGGACTCTGACAGTTCCCATGAATGAAGACCAGTTCCCTTCTATTGCGGTAGCTGTGATGACGGGCACCGAACCCCTGACGTATGTGCCTCTAGCTGTTACTTTTTGTGCGTCAGTTGTATTTACCGTTGTGGCTGTGTGGGCTTTCAACCGGCAAGAATTTTAGGGGGATCGATTTGGCGGAATGATTAAAAAGAGCGGCATCGTACTGATGTTCGTATGAAATAACAATTAGATCTCTCGGATTTATTTTGCACAGGCAAAGTAAACTTAAAATAAAGCCTCCCTGATCTAGTGGCCAGTCACTCTGATTATGATGATAGGCAAACAACTTGAGCGCGTTCTTGCGACCCGATAATGGGCACAAGGCTATAGGCTACTCTCATCAGAACCACGGTGTGTGAGCACTAGGGGAGGATTTACATTCACTTCCCAAATCCCCCACCGAGATACCTAAATTGGGGATGACATCTCCCCTATCTCTTTGTTATCTTATGATCGCTAACGAAACGGAGTTATAGCCAGAAAGGAGGTTAACGATGTTTTTTATTTTTTTACAGATTAAAACTGTCAGGAGCATCCGTTTGTAGGATTGGTCAAGGCTTGTAAATAACAAGACTTGTACATAACAAGTATTGTAAATAAAAGGAAACCAACTCATGGATTACACAAAAATATTAAAACAATCATGGGAAACCGTTTGGAAATTCCGGGCGTTATGGCTCTTTGGAGCGATTTTAGCCTTCACTACCACCAGCGGACTATGGTGGGTGGGTTTTGCGGATCAAGATGAGATCCCGCTCGGAACCAGTATTAAAGTAACACAGGAAAACACCATCTACCTGCCCGGTGAGGGGCTGCATATAGATTTAACCACTCCGGGTGGCGTCACCTTCTATGTAGAGGATATGGGTGACCTGCGGGATATCAGAGATATAAGCCCAGTGACTATCGAAGGGGTCACCGTTGACATATGGAGCATCGTAATCATTGGATTGGTATGGATCCTGGGTTTAATTGTTGCCGGATTGATCGCGCGTTATGTAAGTGGAGCCGCGTTGATAGGCATGGTGAATGAGGGCGAGGATCTTGGCGAGACGGTGGGGATACGCCGCGGCCTACGACTTGGTTTTTCTCGTTTTGCCTGGAGGCTCTTCTTTGTAGATTTACTCGTGTTCCTGTTGTTCTTGCTGGCGGTCGCTCTACTGGTGGTGCTGGTTTTGGTGCCTCTGCTGACTCTGGCAACTGCGACAACATTTGGCAAGGTATTCGCCATCATTGCTGCGAGCGGGTTATTCTTTGTGGGTGTCGTGCTGTTGTGGTTCGCCAGTATTGTGATATCTATGTTCGTTCAGGTCATTCGACGGGCATGCGTGCAGGATGATTTGGGCGTTTTTGCCGGTATCCGGCGAGGATTTGCGACTATTTTCCGCCACCCTGGGGAAATGGTCATTATCTGGTTGATCTGGATCGGTGTGCGGTTAACATGGACTGTCGTCAGCATCCCTATGTACATCTTGCTCGCCCCAGTTGTAATTGTGATGGTCTTGCTGGGTGTGGTATTCGCTGCTGTGCCCGCGCTGATTGCTGCCGGAATATCCAGTTTTTTCCTGGCTGGGATCCTGCCCTGGGTGATTGGTGGTTTAGTCGGCTTACCGGTTTTTATCGTGGTAGCCGCCGTACCGCTGGCCTACTTGAATGGATTGGTGGAGATCTTTAAGTCCAACCTGTGGACTTATTCTTACCGTGAGCTGCGTCCGCTGGAAGCTGAAGCCCAGGAACCGGCTCCATCTTTGGAACCACCTCAAATTCCAATACCAGAAACCGAGGCATCTGGTATTGGGTGACGAAGTTTGCGAACTTCTTCTCCTCCGTTACGGCGCGGAGCCAACAAGCATCAGTGCTCCGCGCCGGTTCCAATTCGATCAGCCAGGGAGGTGCATGGAGTTGACATGGGGAGGAGACACTGCCTATCAGTCCGCTTGCTGATCGGGCAAACCTGCACGAAATATTGACGAGGATGTTTGACACAGGTTAACCGCGTTCCAGCGGTGGAGAGAATTAAAAACGGATTAAGATAGTTGATACTATAGCGTAAAAAGGAATTCAATATGGATCACGTAGTCTACCTCGATGCTAAAACTGGGGAGATGGCAGAATTGCTATCAGGAGAGAAATCAATGATCATTCAGGGAGCAGTAGGAAGAAGGATGCCCTGCGGAAAAGTAGGAACTGGTGATGTATTATATTTCATAAATAATAATGGAGAAGGCATCGTCAGGGCCAGAGGAAAAGCAACCAACGTAGTTAATTCGAAAAAAATCTCTAGAAGAGAAGAATCGGTGGACTTTATCCTGCGTCATCAGGACAAGCTGCAGCTCTATAATGGTCAGCTTAAAAGGTGGGCAGGCAAGCGATACCTCGTCTTGATCGAAGTCTCTGACGTCGAAGATGTCGCCCCGTTTAAGATCGATAAGAGCGCATATCGACGTACGGATAGCTGGCTGCCCGTCGGAAATATCGAGATCATTAAACGATAGGTTGGCAGCAGATTGGATAAACCTTGGAGGTTCCAGATGGACAAATGGGAATATTTATGGATCGTTATTCCCCATAGTTTGGGGAAAATGAAAGTAAACAAGCAAAAAGTGGGTTCCCTGGATTACGTCAATGAATTGGGTGATGATGGATGGGAACTGGTTGGTGTTGAACAAGGGTGGCCTGGAGCAGGGATCAGCGACTACATCCTTTTTTTTAAGCGACCCAAGCTATCAACGCCCTAATTGGGGAGTTCCCCATATCTGAACTTGATCAAGTTCGTGTTATACTTGCGTTTGCGAAATGATAGGTCATCATCATCTTGTTGGTGCTTNCGACAAATATTTATAATCGATCAGGAGATTACGTTATGATTAAAGAATACGAGCTTCGCGACGAGCTTGATAGAGTTGCCANAGATCTCGCTGAATTCAATCGGAATCCCAGTACCTGGCAGTCATGGATCCAGTATTTACTCAAAGGACTTGATCAGCAAGCGTTGGATGTCAATCCTTCCCACGCAGAAAATTATGAAGATATGCTTTCTTTACTGCAGGATACTATCCGCCTACGCTTGAGAACTGGAGGCTGGTCTTAGTATATTGAGTTGGTTTGTAAATACTTTTATCTCGTTAATAGATCCCTGGTTACATGGGATTCTTTATTTTAATAAGGGGTGGGGAAATTATCTCTGCACAAGTGCGATTATTAACCAAAGTTGGAAATTTGGATGTATCGGTCACACATGCGTGTGATATGATGATTTTGTTTTTTAAAAGGCCGTGTGATTCGTTGGTTTCTTTTTAACCGAGAGTGAAAAACTGGTGACGCTGCCGGTCATAGCTGCGAAACTTTATATACCTACAGTACGAAAAGATTTGGTGACGCGCCCACGTTTACTAGAGAGGTTAGATGATGGGTTGGAAAACAAGTTGTGTCTGGTATCCGCACCAGAAGGATTTGGCAAAACCACCCTGCTTAGTGAGTGGGTGAGTTATGCCGATCGACCGGTAGCCTGGATATCATTAAACAAAGGGGATAACGATCCAGATCGCTTCCTGGCGTACCTCACTGCTGCGTTGTAAACGGGGAGGGCTTTCGGAATTCCTTACAGACAACACTATTTTTCGAGCGATGGCGCTCCAGGCAAAAGGGGATCATTCTGGTGTAAACGAGGCGATTCAAAAAGCCAGAAAGCTTGGGGAAACCATATCTCCCTGATAAAGAATCCCCAAGATGGGGATGACAAATCCCCAATTTTATTGCTATGATTGGAAACGATGGTATTTGGATAAAAACGGCTGCCTGACAAGTTAGCGTTGTTTAGCCATGTAAGATAGATAAGTTAGAATGCGATCTTAATAGCGTTGTAAAATTTACTGATCCTAATTGAGGAGACTATTCATGACTGACATAACAATTCGTGAGATACAAGGCGATGAAATGCTGGAGATCATGCACTGGCTGCCCGGTTATGGATTGAACCCATCACCACCCTTGCCAGATAAGGAAGAACGTAAAGAAATTTTTAAGAATCGCCGGGGCGCGATTTATTATGCCCTGTTCCAGGATGAAGAGCCGGCTGCCTGTGCGGCCAGTACAGAGATGATCCAACAAGTACGTGGTGGGGTGTACTCGATGGGGGGTATTTGGGGTGTGGCACCTCACCCGTCAGCACGCCGTAAGGGCTACCAGAGAGGCGTCCTGGGAAGCCTGCTGTCTGCGATCCACCAACAGGGTCAATCGCTTTCCTGCCTATATCCATTCCGCGGGTCATTTTACGAACGTCTTGGATATGTCACTTTTCCGGTATCGCGCAAAGCGATCTTCCCACCTTCGGCCCTTGAGCCCTTAGCGAAGATAGAACTGGATGGTGAAATTGAACTGCTGTTGATTGGCGATGGCTTTGATATTTACCGGGAATATTTGGAAGCACACCAAAAGCGAGTGCATGGTATGGCGATTTTTAAATATGGGGATGAATATCGGGCTCAAAGAAACAACCAGTGGTTGGCGTTAGCGAAAGTGAAAGGGGAGCTTGTAGGAGTGATGCTGTACGATCTCAAAGGAGATCATCCGACTGAATTTAATTTGCGCGCGATGCGATTCTACTATCACACAAGCCAGGGCAAATTTCTCCTGTTATCCTGGATCGCCCGCCATATCGACCAGGCCAAGCGCGTTG
>JGI24024J18818_10000440_pt1 | contig 15553 bp, 14 predicted proteins | sample Cruoilmetagenom2_FD_18818 | JGI IMG/M metagenome (IMG submission 18818) | reverse complement strand
GAGGAGGCAGGTCATTTCCTGCAAGAGGAGAAGGGTGAGGAGATCGCCCAGCACATCCTGGAGTTTATAGCCCGAACTCCAGAGGATTAATGCACGGTAGGGAAATATATCCGTCTGAACCAGGCAAGGTTTCAATGGAATTGAGATTTAGTTGAAAGGACGTTCAAGAAATATGGCTCTAAACGTGTGTAATTACCAGGATGAAAGTGATTACTGGCGGATTCGGGATTTCTTGCGTAAGGTATTCTTATTGAACGAGCGGCGGGAATTGAGCTGGCAGCCTTATCGCTTTGATTACTGGCGCTGGCACGGCATCGAGAATCTGGGTCATGGAAATCTGGAAAGAGATGTAATCATCTGGGAAGATACACAGGGGCAGATCGCAGCTGTGCTGAATCCGGAGGGGCCTGGATATGTATACCTGCAGGTGGATCCGGGATACCGGACACCAGAATTGGAGAACGAAATGCTCATCCTGGCTGAGGAAAAGTTGGCAGTCTCCAAAGAAGGCCAGCGACCAGGTCTGAATGTATTTGCAGGAAAGAATGATCAGCTGCGCCAGGATATTCTGATGCGCCGAGGGTATAAGTTAAGTAGTACCTGGGAGCGTCACCACTCTCGTACACTGTCACACCCTGCGCCAGATGTAGCGCTGCCAGAGGGGTTCAAGGTGCGTGCACTGGGAGATGTGGATGAACTGCCCGACCGCAGTTTCCTATCCTGGAAAGCATTTCACCCCAACGAACCCATTGAGGATTATGACGGATGGGAATGGTACTTAAATGTCCAGCGCGCGCCACTTTACCGTCGTGATTTAGATTTAATCGCTGCCTCGCCTGGGGGAGAGATGTGCTCCTTCTGCACGATCTGGTTTGATGATGTCACCCGAGTAGGAGCATTTGAACCTGTGGGAACAGCACCGGAATACCAGCGGCTCGGATTGGGTAAAGCGGTGATTCACGAAGGGCTGCGCAGATTGGAGAAGCTGGGCGCGCAGATAGCTTTTGTCGGCTCAGGATCTGAAGGGGCGAGTGCCTTCTACACTTCGATCGGCTTTAACCAATGTGATGTGTCTGAGATGTGGACGAAAGTCCTGTAAAGCCTTTTCTAAGATATATCTGAACAAATAAACATCGAGATTTTATTGAAGGATTTTTATAGATCTTGTCCCTAAACTCATGGAAGTGGGGAATAAGGAGGAAAGATGAAACGAAAGCCCGTAAGCCATGAAAGAGTTTTCAGCAGGAAAGACTATGCTGAGAATTATGCAAAGCAGCATTGGAAGATGGCAGAAAAATTCGGCCAGGATTATGGACAGAAATTAGCAGCGCAGGGGTTTTCAAATGGGAAGATTATTGATGTGGGGTGTGGATTTGGGGCGACTAACCTGACTCTCGCGCAGCGATTCCCCGACAGCGAGATCCTGGGTATTGACTTATCCGAACCCCTATTGGAGTTAGCACGTGAAGCAGCGAGCGAGGCAAACCTCTCTGGGCGGGTTCGATTTGAATTAGCAGATGTGCATCAAATTCCATATCCGGAGAACACATTTGATGCAACTTTAAATATCAATATGGTCCACTTGGTGGAGTATCCGATCAAAATGTTAAACGAAATCGAGCGGGTCCTTATACCTGATGGCCACATCTTTATAACCGATCTACGGAGATCCCCATTGGGCTTTGTTGAAGATGAAATTCGTTCGGCGTTAACCATTTCAGAGGCGAAAGAAATCTTCGGGAAAAGTGATATCAGAGAAGGTAATTTCAAATGGGGGGTATTGTGGTGGAAATTTGAGGGTGGGCGTTGATTTTTGTATAGTGGATAAAGTTAATNGCATATCCCAAAGTATTCACGAGAAAGAGGGTCAANCNGATGAGGAAAAGGAGATACTGGATAAATCATCAATCAGTTGGAAAAATATCACATAAATGGCGCGTCCACCAGCCGTAGACTCAGCTCGATGATGCTAGACTCCCCCATGGNTTTACACTTAGCATCAACCTGGCNAATTTGGCATGCACCCAGGCTAANCCGTTTGCGATGTGCAGAGTCACTGGCCATAATAACAGACCGATCACAACACAAAGCAGGGCATCGCCCAGGCTATCGATGTGCCAAACTGGAAGCCCCAAACCAATTGAGATGCCTGCCTGGAAGGGTGGAGTGGACTCAAAGGTGAGCGGCATGCTGAGGAAAGCCATTGTCAGTGAAATTAAGGTAATCAGAATGACAAATGTAGCCATCCCGAGAGGAAATTTCAAGAACAGGTAAAGCAAGCTTTTCCAGGTGACAGGATTGGTGAAATATGCTTTGAAGCGCGTCCAAATATCTGCGCTTTCGTTTGATGGTCGCACCATCTCCGGGATATCTTCATTCAACAAGTGAATTGCCATAAAACGTTCGAAACTGGCCATGAACCACCACCCGACTCCTACCAGGAGCAGAATCGGTATGCCCACCCAGATAATCATTAATGAAATTCCCGTAGAAATCCCGGAAACCAGGAAAACGAAGTAAAAAACGCCGAGGGGAAAAGCAGCCCCTAAATAGATCAGATTTTGATATGCTTGTCGATTGAAAATAACCTTGAGCAATTGACCTGCGGATTGATTAGATTTTCCCATTTCAATACTCCTTCTATCTTGGTTGGCTCCATGATTGTTTTATGACTGGGCGTGAAGTCTTTTTGGTTGGAGGCTCACACTGAGACGAAAAAGGCGTAAAATGTCGCACCCAGAATTAGGGCAATAAGGATGGATAAGATGATGATGGTCAGGAACAATAACCACCTGGTTTTCTTGTAGGTTTTCATTTTATCCTCCTCAGTTAATGAAACTGGAACATCTCCGGGCAGTTCCATTGCAGCTGATTGCTTTGCGAGGTCCGCGAGTTCTTTATCCGTATCCAGATATTTCTCAACAAGGGTGCGCGTATCTTCGCTTACCTCATCCGCCAAATACAATGGCAGTAAATCTAGAATGACATTCTTTGTGATTTCCATAGTCAATAAACCTCCTGATCTACACGAGCAGCGAGCAGTTTCTTTCGAACACGGTGAACCTTTACCTTAGCTGCAGTAAGAGAAATTCCCAGAACTCGGGAAATTTCGGCATAAGATAATTCATGCTGGACACGCAACACGAAAGCAGATCGATCGATTTCCGGTAAATTCTGAAGAGCGCTCCGCACTCTCTGTAATTCAAGCCGAGAATCAACAAGCTTTTCCGGTTCTGGATTTCGATCGGGGAAAGTATCGTTGAGTGCAATCTGTTTCTTTCCCTTTCGCAGCTTCTTGAGATAGATGTTGCGGGCGATGGTGAACAGGTATGCTTTAAGGGTTTCTGTGCGAATAGTACTGAAGCGAACCCAAACACGGATAAAGGTTTCGGAAGTTATGTCCTCTGCTTCAAAGCGATCCCCGGAAAGCCAATAGGCAAACTTATAAACCTCATTTGCGTATAAATCATAGAGTTCATTGAAGTTGAGCATCAGATACCTTCATCCATAATATCCTTAAATATGCGAAAAGTTACAGCTATTTTCAAAGGAACTTAATACCGGTGCTAGTGTTGATTCAAGCATAAGCATACTTCTTTAGGAGATGAATGAGATGACAGCAGAAAGCTTTAAAGTCTATGGCTACCGATGGATTGTCTTGTTAGTGTTTATGGGCGTGATCGCCGTCAACCAGTTGGCCTGGATCACATTTGCCCCCATCACCGGAGTGGCGGCGAAATACTATGGGGTTAGCGATTTAAGCATCGGTTTGTTGTCAATGAGTTTCATGATCGTCTATATTGTTGTTTCGATCCCTGCCTCCTGGGTGATCGATACTTATGGATTCCGGTTAGCGGTTAGCATCGGCGCTCTGCTGACCGGTGTATTTGGCATGACCCGTGGTCTGGCAGGTCAAAACTACACCCTGGTGCTGATATCTCAAATCGGCATCGCGGTTGGGCAGCCATTCATCCTCAATGCCTTGACTAAGGTTGCTGCACGCTGGTTCCCCATCCTGGAACGAGCGACAGCCTCCGGGCTGGGATCGTTGGCAATGTACCTGGGAATCGTGATCGGTATGATGCTGACCCCGTGGTTGGTATTGAATTCCAGTATTAATAATATGCTGCTTATCTATGGGGTCACGGCAGTGGTTGCAGCTGTCGTCTTCCTGATTTTTTCACGAGAGCAGCCTCCTACACCAGCCAGCCCACCCGGTCAGGAAGAGAGGTCCCTGGTTTTCGATGGGCTCAAGCAGATGATGCGCATGCGTGATTTTATCCTGCTGTTAGCGATCTTCTTTATTGGGCTGGGTGTCTTCAACAGTGTAACGACCTGGATTGAAGATATCCTCAGACCGCGCGGTTTTTCGATCCTCCAGGCCGGGGTGATAGGCGGTTTGATGGTTGTGGGTGGCATCCTGGGAGCACTGGTTATCCCGCTTCTGTCAGATCGCTACCGGAGACGGGTGCCCTTCATTGTGTTTTCTCTGGCAGCCGCGACGCTGGGTCTGGTTGGGATCGCATTTTTCGAAAATTACACCTTATTGATGCTGTCCGCATTTGTGATGGGTTTTTTCTTGTTGAGTGCAGGACCCGTTGGATTCCAATACGGGGCCGAGATCACTTATCCTGCCCCGGAAGGCACCTCGAACGGTATGCTCCTGATGATGGGACAGATATCGGGCATCATATTCATTCTGGGGATGGACAGCTTCAAGAATCCAGAAACTGGTTCGATGTCGGCCTCACTATTGGTTCTGGCCGGGTTGATGTTGGTCGGTTTGCTGCTTGCGACCAGGCTTAAAGAATCTCAGCTGCTGGTTGGTGATCTATCCGGGGATGAAACTTCAGCAGAGTGAGGGAACAGGATTAGCGGGATGATAATTGAGCAGAACGTGCTGCATCCAGGCGATCAGCGCTACACGATTGCCGTTCCAACGGGTTATACAGATGAAACGCCTGTGCCTCTCATCCTTGCACTTCACTTTGCAGGTCATGGAGCACCATATTATGGGCGCATAATCTTAGAAGAGCTGGTTGAACCTGCTCTGGGTGATTTGGGAGGGTTGATCGTGGCACCAGATTGCACATCTGGCTCATGGAGCAATCCTCAAAGCGAGGCAGATGTATTGACTTTGCTGGATTATATATCGAACAATTACGCGGTCGATCTTGAGCGGGTAGTGGTGACCGGATACAGCATGGGCGGCAATGGCACCTGGTACCTGGCAGCTCGGAATCCCGATCGATTTTCTGCTGCTGTGGTTCTTTCGGGCTGGCCACCAGAGGAAGCTGGTCGGGTTGATTGGCAGGTGCCAATCTATGTGATCCACAGCCGCCAGGATGAATTGATGCCCTTGGAACCGACCCAATATATCGTCAATGCCCTCAGCGAACAAGGGGTAGAAATTAAATTAATGGTCCTGGATGGCATTACTCACTTTGAGACATTCCGCTTCATTGAACCTCTCCGCTCGGCGGTTCCCTGGATTGAACAGGTGTGGCAGGGTAAATCTCGATCCTAATAGTCGTGAAATCCCTGCTGAATGGCAAGGATGCTGAACGGGATCCTTAGTTCAAACTGACAAAACAACAAGGTATGGGGGAGATATCGCTAATTTTTCCGCCTCCTTTCAAGTTTGTAATTGAGAAGCAAGATTTCCTTGCTAAAATTATTGACACAAAGACTGGGACAGCAACCCCCGGTTGGAGACTCCTAACCATGACGTTGGTAGGCATTTCGATGACCTTACCGGATTAGGAAGATGGAGGATGACAGAAATAACCCAATTCCAAATTTACGAGTTGCTTAATCGTCCCGGCCCATTGTGGCTGCGGAATATTGACTTGAGTGGGGCGGACTTGAGCAAGGCAAATTTTCATGGGGCAAACCTGGGGGGTGCAAATTTAACCAATGCCAATCTTTACGGAGCTGACCTGAGCGAGGCAGATCTGAGCACGGCGCTCCTGGTTGATGCGAATCTAACGGACGCCGATTTAAGCCAAGCTGATCTGAGAAAAACGGATTTCACCAAAGCGCTGCTCAATGGTGCTAATCTCAGTGAAGCGGTCATGATTGAAGCGATCTTAACAGTCGCGGACTTGAATGGTGCTGACCTGCGCGGCGCAATCCTGTCCAAAGCAGATTTGCGCGGGGCCGATTTGCGGGAAGCTAAATTGCGGGGGAGCCTGGTGGGTGCTGATTTAACCGGCGCCAACCTCAGCAAAGCAATCCTGGTTTTGGCAGTCCTCAGGGATGCCAATATGACTGGCTGCGATCTAACTGATACAGATTTACGTAATGCGAATCTCACCGGAGTAAACCTGACCGAGGCCAATCTTTCAGGTGCCAGCCTGGGTGAGACAAATCTGACTGGAGCGGTTTTACTGGGTGCGACCATGCCGGATGGTATCAAACAGGACCGGTATATGGAGCCCGCAGCCCAACCAGCTTGATCGGGATATCCAATTATCGATTTATTCTTATCGGTAAATAAATAATGGTGGAAGGTGAGTGAAATGAACGGGTTGCCGCCCGTTCATTTCTCTTAAGTGGTATCTATCTCCAATTATTATCTAATAGGGAATTAATGCTGGGTTATTATTACGGAGGTTGTTGGACCTTATCCCGGATGAGAGTCATCAATGTGATGTCGTCAACCTGGGGTTCAGCGCCTGCAAAATCACCCAGGGTGGCGAGCAATGTTTCTTGAACTGATTTGGCGGATTGTCCAATGCGGGTTTGGATAATATTCAGCATGCCCTCTTCGCCGAGAAATTCTCCGAGAGGATTCTGAGCATCAATAACACCATCGGTATAGAGCAGCAGCATAGCACCCGGTGGGATCTCCTGAATGCCCTGCTGCCAGTTGGCTTCATCAGATACCCCCAGGGGCATTCCAGACCCAGGGAGGGCAATGCTGCCTGGGTTTTCGCCAGGACTGAAGAGGTAGGGTGGGGGATGACCGGCATTGCTGTAGGTCAATAAGCCATTAGCTGGATCGAGCACGCCGTAGAAGAGGGTTACAAACATCCCGGCATCTATGTCAGTGAGTATGCGCTGGTTGGTGACCTGCAGTAAATGCTCGGGGTGAGTTGGGAATTCAACCGCGTAGGTGCGGATCAGCGTCCTGGTGAGCGCCATAAGCAGAGCAGCACCCATGCCTTTATCGACCACATCAGCCATTACAATTCCGATGCGTCCTTTTGGCAGGGGTACGAAATCATAAAAATCGCCGGAGGTTTCTCTGGCTGGTTTCCAGGTAGCCGCGATCTGCCAACCGGGAGTTGCGGGTGGTTCGTCTGGCAGCAGGCTGGCCTGAACGCGACCTGCCAGGGTGAGCTCCTGGCGGCGCAACCTAACTGCATTTAATGCCCGTGTGGCCTGGTTTAGGAAACCGGTCATCTGTAGATCGCGTTCACGCAGATCGACATGTGGTTGGCTGGTCAGCTGCTCGGAAACAGTTACCACACCAATCGGTTGGCCACCTGGAACCACGAGCGGGACAGCACGCAGGACACGGTCTCCTTCCTCCTGACCCCGGATGGCAACTTGAGTGCGATAAGCACGCGCCTCCAAGCGATCTGCTGCAATAGGGATTTCCTGGCCAGTTCCGCCTTCAGTCCCTCTGGTTATATCGGCTGACCCGATTGAGCGCAGTCGATCCGTCTGAGGAAAGCGCATCCAGATTTGAGAGTCGACTACACCGAAGGCTGCGGAGAGTCCACGGCGTAGGAAATGTGCCGCCTGGGACAGATCTTGGGAGGCATACATGGAGTTGATCGTTGCAGGGAGCAAATCAGAACGAAACCCCTGGCTGCCTTGCTGGATGCTTGTTTCCAGGTAATCAATGGCGGATTCCCAACGTCCCGCCATCGCCAGGACCCGGCCAACCCGATCCGGTGAAAAATGGTGGTTGAGAAATTGGCGATAAATTAAATTCTGCAGACGATATTGATCTTGCTCAATCTTTTCGACTACCCCAGTCAGGTATAGGGGATCTAGATCAGGAGAAAGTGGCAGGGGAAGGGCTGAACGAGGAACACTGTCTTCTGCGAGCAGCTGCAAGATGCCCTGGAGTAAATCGGGGTCCTCCTCGATCAAACGAATAGCCTCGATGAGAGGGGCGTATTGAAATACATCCTTGCGTAAAAACCGATTGATGATTAGGTCGACGTCCCTGGATCGCAAGCGGCTGGATGGGCGCGAGCGCACCCGCTCCGAGCAGTGCTGGCTGATTTGACGGATAAGGTACACATCGCCGCTGGTTGCTGAGACAAGTTTTTGGATGGCAGGACTGGTCGCACTGATGCCATCTTGGCGCAAAAAGTCTAAGATCAATGTTTCGCTTTCACTTTCCGATAAATCACCGATGAAAACACGCCGGGCAATACCGCGGAAAGGAGATGACTCACCCACTGTCAATGTCGCCAAACTTAATGCTCCGGAAACGACAACGGTGAGCTGGTTAGCCTCCATTTGCTGATCCATATAAGCCGCCCTGAGTGATGTCAGCAGAGCTTGAACCAGATCTGTGGGCAGTGCTTCAAGTGGATCAAACATTAGCAGCAGGTCAGACTCTAAAGTCTCCAAGTTGTCTGATAAAAAGGCACGAAAACTGGCGCTGCTGGCCATTTTTTCGTCTGGCAGATCGAGAGTGCGACCAGTTGTCTCTGTAAAATGTCCTGCAATCACGCGGATCAGGTCAGCAAAGAATACCTTTTGGGTAGTAGCCCGAATTTGGTGGAGATCAACATAAACGCAGGTCCATCCCAGGAGGTGGGCAAGATTCTGTTCGATAAAGCGTAAGAGAAGCGTTTTTCCGCACAGGCGAGGACCCAATAAGGCACAGTAGACGCGTTCTTCCACACATTGGGTGATCTGCTCGATCGCTTCCCGATGGTAGCCTGCGGTCGTCGGAGCGTCCAGGACCGGATCAAACCCGATCATAGCCTTCATCCTTTACTTTGCGAAACAGGAAATCAAGATCATAGGTTTGCTTGAGAACCTTGGTAAATACAGGAGAGGTGAAGAAGAATTCCTTTCCCTTGCGATGAATCACACCTGCTAAGGCGAGCACATTGCAAACTTCATCAATGCCTTTCTGTGTAAGAGAAATTCCCCGGTTTCGCAGGACTTCATCGATCTGCTCTTGACCAAATCCTTTCTTGCCGGCATCTTCATCAGACAGCATGAGAGCATAGATGAGCGCCTTTTCGCGGTTTTCTGTGTTCTGCATAAAAGAGGTGAGTAAATGGCTGGTGAAACCCTCATCAGCATAAACGTCGATCAAACTATTGGGGCTGATCTCTCGCTCTCCGGTTTGATCGAGATTGCGCAGGAGGATCAAACAGTAATACTGGATCAGGTTCGGGTGCCCGGCAGTCTCTTCGTATATACGGCTGATGACCCCTTCTTCGTTCTTAAAACGAACGCGTAGATTCTCCATGGGGGTCACGATCAGACTGCGAGCTTGCTGCCTGGTGAATTCATTAAGGCGGATCTCCTGGGTGAAGTTATAGAAAGGAGAATCGAGCATGTACTGCTCGCGCATGGCTTCCCGGAAGCCAGCGATGATGTACTGGCAAGCGCCTTTGTTTGATGAAGCACGCAGCATGCGGAACAGCTCCCAGTCGCCGCGCTGCATGATCACCAGGTTGTCGATTTCGTCGAGCAAGAAGATGATCTTTGATTTGAACTGTTTGCTCATCCTTTCTAGAAAATTGGGGAAGAAAAAGACATACTTTTGCAGCTCAAGGCGGGGGAGCTCACGTGGATTTAATTTGCGAACTACCTCCCTGATGTAGTCGTCAGTTGATAACAGATCACTGCACTCAAGGTAAACCACCCGCGCTGAGGCTTCCTGTTCAAGCAGGATGCGTTCTGTCTCTCGCAAGAGCGAGGTTTTACCGATGCGGCGAATACCCAGGATGGCATGGTTGGTATCGGGATTGGCCTGGATGCGTGAAATTTCATGCTCGCGTCCGAAGAAACGACTGCCTGTCACCGGGGCGCGGGTCTCATAAGGGGAGAGATAGGATATGGGCACTTGAGCGGAGATAATATCGAGCAGCTCTCCGGTGGGTCTGCGAGACTGAAGCAAATTCTTTTGCTCGTCAGAGCCAATCAGGACCAGGTTGTAATTCAAATTTGATTTGTGCCGGAATAAAGGGAAAGAGTTGCCGTCGATTAAAACCAACACGATCTGCCGGGTCAGATTGCGCTCACGAAGAACATCCCCCAGGCTCTCCATGATGTGTTGTGATGAGACGCCATCGAGATCCTTGGTTTGAACCCAGATCACAGGAGTCTGGCTGGAAAGACGCAGCTTCCAGGAGGCTAAGTCTATGTGGAACAGCTGGTATCCCAGGCTAAGCTTTCCAGCGCGAACCGTATAGCCAAGCTCTTCATGAAAGAGGCGTAATATGGAAGGCCAATCTTTTCCCATGCGTGTGCTCCGGAAGAATTCTTCTGCGTTGACCGTAACTAGGAAGAATTATAAACCAGGGTTGGTCAGAAAGAAAATGATACAAACCATTAAATGCTAACAGCGACTTATTATTTGAGAAATGGATTACAGATTGGGTTGAGCTTCTCGCAACATATTTCGGAAATACTTCTTTTCTTCCTTGCTGAAATACTTGGTCGCATTTTTCAAACTCTCTACCGAGAAGTGACTGATGTTCTCGATCACTACTCTTTCCACAAATGCTGGATCGTGCTTCGAAATGTCCCGCAGGATCCAGCCGACTGCGGTTTTTGCAAAACGTTCACCTCGATTGATGACCCTTTGGCATCCTATTTCGATGAGTGGGTAGTATTCTGCTTTCTCTGCTGCGGGCACAAAAGCGACTAATGAAGCACGTGCTTGCCACAAGTTTTCAGCCTCATGCCAGGCGAATATGCGATTGGCACAAGAGGCTTCTTCCCTTATGATGAGTGGGCCAAGAACCTTCACACAGAACCAATCGCATATATTCCAATCATAAATGAAACCATTGGTGAATAAATCTGCAAATCGTTGCACGTCTTTTGAACATTTTACAGCACCCATTGGGAGCAGGATTTCCTGCAAGAATAGTGTGCCGGCCAATTTCTCTTCCGTGTATTGTCCTTCAAAAAGCAGCAAGGCTAGATCCACTTGCTTTCCCGGCTCCAAGTCTCCGGAAATATGGTCTTTGTGCCACTGATGGACGATGGTGCGGATATCAGCCATCTTCACCCCAAGAAATGGTGCACTTTCTTTGACATAGCCCTCCCACCATGATTTGGCTTTTAGGTCTGACTTCTCCTGTAACAATTCCAGTAAAGAAATTCTGTGGTTTGAATACAATATAAAGGCCTCGCAAAGATTAACCTGATTTATCTAGCAATTTGCATATAAGGGGCAATCTAGATACAGATTACTAAAGTGCAGCTGCTGGAGTAGTTCGCTTGCGATGGTTGAAGTAACCTTCAGCAGAAAAAATCAAAAGTGCGATCCAAATTATGGCAAAGCCCACCAACCGGGTAGCTGTAAAGGCTTCCTGGAAAAGGTAAATCCCCAGCAGGAATTGGACAGTGGGTGCGATGTACTGCAGGATGCCCAAGAGGCTGAGGGGAATTGAACGCGCTGCCCGCCCAAACAACAGCAGTGGCAGGGCTGTGACGACGCCTGAGAAAGCCAGTAGAATGCTAATCTGCCAACCCTGGTGGCCAAATGCTCCTGCTCCCTGGTTATTTGAAAAGAGGAGGAAGAGCAGGGCTGGTAAAAAGATGATTCCTGTCTCAACGAAGAGACTATCCAGAGCACTGAGTGGGGCGATTTTTTTGATCAAACCATACAATCCGAAAGAGAAAGCCAATGCTAAAGCAATCCAGGGCAGGGCACCATACTGCAGGGTAAGGTAAAGCACACCCAGGCTAGCCAGCCCAACCGGGAGCCACTGCATGGGTCTGAGGCGCTCACGTAAAAAGACAACTCCTAAGGCCACACTTAATAAAGGATTTATGAAGTACCCCAGACTGGTTTCGACGACCTGTCCGCTATTTATTCCATAGATATAGACCAACCAATTAAAAGCCAGCAAAACGGCGGTCAGTGTGTAGGTCAAAATCACCCGCGGATTACGAAGTGACTCTTTGATTCCAGCCCATCTCCTGCGGATAAGGATCAAAAGCAAAACGAAAACAAACGCCCACACCACTCGGTGCAGCATGATCTGCAGGGCAGGTACTACCTGAAGGGCTTTTAAATAAATAGGGAAGAAACCCCAAATCAGGTAAGCAGCAACCCCGGAAAGGACCCCTTTATTCATGAAAAAAATCCTGGATTGTAGGCGAGCACAATGGGGTCAATAATACCAGTAATTGAGCAGGGTGATAAATCGTGACACTGGACAAACCCTAAAGGATTTGATAAAATAGAACAATCGTTCTATTTTCAATATGTGCTCGGGTTTGGCTTGATTGTTATCAACTGACTGAGCAAAAGTGAGAATCGCCAAGATTGTTATGACAACTTACCAAGCACCTCAGATCCGACAGGGTATAGATGGCATTGCCCTGGTTGCTTTCGCGTTGATAATCTTCGGTGGGCTGATGGTATATAGGGATATCAGCTCAAAGAACAGCGATCTGACAATTGGCAGTAACTCAGTTGACAGCAAGATAGCAGCTGGAGCGAACGGACAACAAGAAAATGGGGAGGAGATTGGATCTGGTCAGGAGATGCCTCCTGGAACAATCGATTACCAGCGGATTTCTCCCCCCTATGAACATTACACCTTAACCCAAGGACCGCACGGTTATTCGTATGGACATATGGCGATTGATATAACCGCCGGGAAAAACGCAATCATTAAATCTCCAATCCAGGGTTATGTTGCTGACCTATATACCGATCAATATGGCAATCCAACCCTGGTGATAGAGAATGATTTTTACCGGGTGACGATGCTGCACGGTAAATATAAGGTTGCTGTTAGAGAACAAATTGCCTGGGGTCAGATGGTGGGACGTGAAAGCAACCTGGGGTTAACAACGGATATGCAGGGACGCTCCTGCCGAGACCGCGCCTGTGGCTACCATACCCACTTGAATATTTTTGACAAGCAGTTGGGGGAAAATGTCAACCCGCTTGAGGTAATGGAACAATAAATACATCCTGGCAGTTTTATTTCCCCACCAATAAAATTAAAAATGGAAGAGTTGATCGTATGTCTCAAGACAGGTAACCCTTAATGGGAGGGTGAAAAACCTCGTAAGCTGTAAACAATCTTGGGTTAGTGAATCTACATAAACATCAAAGATCCTGTACCTGGGGGATAATCCTGATATACAATAATGTAACCAATATAATTAACCTCCTTACATTGATCTTGATCTATCCACCAGAATTATTATGAATTGGGGTAGAAATGAAAACATATCATTGGATTGCAGCAAGTCTCGGTTTCCTGATGTTCCTGGTCTCAATCTGGCAGCTGGAGACCGCCGATAGTGGGTTGGTAGTCACAAATACGAAAGTGGAAGAACTCCCGGTAACATTGATCACCCCGGATGAGGGTAATGCATCCACGCGCCCGTTGGTGCTGATCGGTCATGGGGTAGCTGGATCAAGGGTTATCATGCGGGGATATGCATATACTCTCGCCCATGCTGGATACAATGTCGCCCTGTGGGATTTCGCCGGTCATGGGGGTAATCCCAAACCTATGCTTAAGGAGCGGGATGAGAGCACCCTGGTAGCGGATGCAGAAGCTGCTTTGCGCGCTGCGCAAGAGAATGGATTTGCGGTAGATCGTACAGCAGTGCTGGGGCATTCGATGGGCAGCGGTATGGCTTTAGCTTATGGTGTAAGCCATCCTGATACCATGGCAACCATCGCGGTGTCACCTGTCACCAGGCAAGTCACAACAGATTTACCACAAAACTTGCTGCTCCTGGCTGAAGAATTGGACCAGCGTTTTGTGGGCAATGCAGAGCAGCTGCTCGAACAGGCTGGAGGTGCAGGAGGCGATCCGCAGGTAGGGACAGCTCGAAAAATGGAAGTCATTCCAGGGGTTGAGCACATCACGATTTTATTTTCCCCGACTGCCCAGCAATCTACTCGGCAGTGGTTGGATGACACCTTCGGAATCCAACAAGGTGCAACTGATTACACCGACCGGCGCATGGCTTGGTACTTGTTAGGATTAGTTGGCACCCTGCTATTCTTCTGGTCCCTATCACCGCTGATCAACAGCCTGGATGATGGCTATGAGGAGGAAATACTAACGACCGTCGGGCGGCGGTATGGGGCATTGCTCGTGGGAGCCCTGGGTGCGACCAGCATCCTGTATGTGCTCTCAAATGCGGGTTTGAACCTCAACCAGCTGTTAGGTTTGCTGGTCGGTGGGTATATATTGGTCTGGTTTGCGGTGGCCGGGGCATTAAGTATTTTGTTACTGGGCCGGATGCCAGGTCATTTTGAGCGACCAGCCTTCTTCGGTAGCTTGATGATTTTTGCAGCTTTATGGATTGGATTGGGATTGCTGGGGAATTATGTATGGTTACCCTGGATCATCATTCCCAAGCGGTTGATATTGTGGCCGCTAGGAGCTCTGCTCTGCTTGCCCTGGTTTATGGCGGTGGCACAGGCTGTGCTGCCGACCAGCTGGTGGGGAAGAGCGCTGTGGTGGTTGGGCTATACTCTGGTCCTTGTTGGTGGGCTTTTCCTGGCGCTGCGTCTCAATCCGGATTTGGGTTTTCTAATCCTGGTCTTACCGGTCTTTCCAGTGGTTATGGGTCTGCATGCCCTGACGGCAGGACCCTACCGCTGGCGGGTATCTTTTGCACTGGGTGGAGCACTGTTCGTCGGCTGGCTCGTATTGGCGGTGTTTCCTTTACAGTAAGGCTGATCCTGGAATAGGCTGGACTAAGGGGTCATATTGGATTTTTGTACCCTGCTTTTTTCTTGGGACTCTAATATGATCTGAGCCACGATGCACACACCTATTCCAATTACTTCACCACATTTCTCGAGAGCCCCACAATTCAACCACTGCATGGCTTCAACCGGGTCTGCCAGATCAAAATGTCTGCCAAATTGAGCTGCGACGATGTCGGTGCACGTGGTGCTGCCCAATTAGCAAGGCATTATGAAATGTCCGGTGAGATTGATAAAGCAATTCATTACCTATTAATGGCTGGAAAGAATGCGAGGCGAGTATCGGCAAATGAGCAAGCTATAATCTTGATGAGCAAAGGGTTAGACCTGCTAAACCAACTTCCAGAGGGAAAGAGCCTGGCTGAAACGGAGCTGGCTTTGCAAATCTCCCTGGGTCCTCCGTTGGTGGCAACGCAAGGATATGCTTCGGAGCAGGTCGAACGAACATTCGAACGTGCAAGAGAACTGTGCGAGCAGACCGGGGATGTACAGCAGCTCGCACCGGCATTGTGGGGCCTGTGTGCATTCTATCAAGTAAGGGGAAAGCACAAGACCGCATTCCAGATGGCAAACCAGATAAAGAGACTTGCAGATAGCAGCGAGGATCCCAACCTGAGGCTATTAGCCCATTGGATGCTCGGT
>JGI24024J18818_10000439_pt1 | contig 15583 bp, 15 predicted proteins | sample Cruoilmetagenom2_FD_18818 | JGI IMG/M metagenome (IMG submission 18818) | reverse complement strand
CCGTTTCGATTGCCTCAATCGGTGGTCCTGCAGTCGGCGGTTTGATGTATGGCCTAGTGACCCTTGAAGCTTTCTTGTTAGTCCATCTCGTTGCTTATATTCTTGCAGTGGCACTTGAAGCGACAATGAATTTCAAATTATACACGAAAATAGTAGAAGATAAAGCCGCTGAAGTAAAGGAATCCATGCTTCAAAATATGAAAGCGGGTATTACGTATCTAAGAAAGCACCAAATATTATCCATCATTGTGTGGGTATCATTACTGTTAAACTTCTTATTTTCAGCCTTCCAAGTGGGGTTTGCGTTCATGCTTATTGAAAAGCTTGGAGTAAAATCAGAGCATTTTGGTTTTACCGAAGGTGCATTTCCAGTAGGGATGCTCCTAATGGCCTTCCTATTATCTATTCGAAAACAAATTCGTTTCCCTTTACAAACGGCTAAATGGAGTTTGTTCTTTAATGGTCTTCTGTTTAGTGCAACAACTTTACCATTATTCGTTTCTTTCTCTTATAACACAATGGTCGGGTATTATTTAGTACTGATGCTTTTAATGGGTATTACGATTACATTATGTAACACACCGATAGGGGTAATGATGCAGCAAACGATCGATGAAGAATACAAGGGACGTGTTTTTGGGTTACTTGAAACAATGGCTATGGGTATGATGCCACTAGGTATGGTACTGTTTGGTTTCTTGTACGACGCAGTACCACCAGAATGGGTGATGTTATCATGCGGTGTCTTACTAATCGTTACTGTTCTTTACTTCCTACGCCCGTCTATTATCCGTAAAGCACATCCAGAAATTACAGAAAAGTCATCTGTTTCAAATGTAATTACGACTGCAATTTCGCCTGAATGAAAAAAGTCCAGCACTCCTTATTAAGAGGTTGCTGGACTTTCATTTTTTAATGAGTGACTGGACTTACGGAAAAGTAGAATTAAACTAATTGAAAATAGTGCGAGCACAGAAGACACAATATAAACGTTGTCCGGTTGAACCGTAAAGATCCATGTGAATAAAAGAGGGCCAATTATTCGTCCCATATTGTCCATGGAATATGTCATACCGGCTGCTGTCCCATACATGCCGCCAGATTCTTTCGTGGTTAAGGATACCAATACGGTTCGAGCAAGAGCGTTACCAGCTGTAAAGACGCTAAGCGCAAAACCTGCCCATAGCAAGCTCCCGGTAAATAGCAATAACACCAATCCAACTGCAGTTACCATCTGTGCACCGATAATCCACTTTGTTTCCTGTCCATTCTTTACGCGACGAACAACGCCACCTTGAATAACGGCATCCACTAATCCACTCGCCATAAATAAATAACCGAGTTGAAGCGGTGTAATTGATATTTTATCAATTTGGAACAATTGAAAAGTCGCTTCTAAGCCTGCAAGTAAGAAGGTCACCATAAATGAAAACAAGAATAAATAACGAATTCGATATTGCCAAAGTTTTTGGGCTCCCTTCGGAACGATCGCTCGTTTACGTGCTTCACCTCGTGATTGTGGTTCTTTTAAAATGATGGTTGCATACACCATTAAAGCAAGAATCAATATGGCTGATGCTATAAATGGTAGCTGCAAAGAAATACCGCCAAGAATCCCACCGATTGCAGGACCGAAAATAAAACCGAGGCCTATAGACATTCCGAGTAATCCCATATATTTATTGCGTTCTTCTTCACTGGTCATATCGGCCACAAATCCAGTAACCGCAGTATACAATGCACCAGAAAAGATTCCCCCTACTACTCGCGACACGTATAGCATTGGAAGGTTTTCAATAAAACTAGCGAAAATGATAAAACTCAAACTGAATCCAAATAGGCCGATGAGAATTAATTTTTTTCTTCCTGTTCGATCTGACAAAGCACCCCAAATTGGAGCAGTAAGGAAAGAAGCTAATGCGTAGATGGTCAATAAACCACCTACATGTACTTCATTAAAACCTTGCTCTAGGATAACTTCAGGTAAAATCGGAATAATAATACCGAACCCTAAATAGACAAAAAATTGCACAGACATTAATATCAAAATGGCTTTCTTCATTCAAAAGAACCCGCTTTCTAAACTCTTTACGTATTGTTCATTTTACTCGTATTTTAGAGTTCAAACAACAACCGCATTCAAAAAGAGGTTTTTCCATATAAATAATAGTAGGGGAACTATTTTAGATACCTTTTGCATTCAGTTTCGAGTATTAAAAAACGGGAAATTAAGTCCACTTTAACAGGATAAAACAGAATGGGAATAGTAAAAAAAATACCCAAAACTGTGAAAGTCTTGGGTTGCGTCTTATATGTGAAGACCGGATATTGGGTGTATTACGTAGGAGGTATCATGTAAACTTTCTTGTGGAATTGCTAAGTCTGTTAACGCAACAAAGCCGATTAAGCAATCTTGTTTAATGATGGGGAGTCTTCTGATATGGTGTTGCGCCATAATGTCAGCAGCTTCTTCTGTTGAACCATTTGGTCCGATAGAATAAATTTCTGTTGTCATCACGTCTTTAACGAGTTGTTGTTTATTATTTGAATCAGATCTAGAAGCAATGTCTCGATCTGTAATCATGCCCACAACTCGGTGTTGCTCCATAACAGGCATACAACCAATATCTAAGGCTTGCATACTTTGAGCTATTTCTGGCACGAGGTCATTCGGAGAACAAGTAACAATGTCGCGAGTCATAACTTTTTTTATTTCCACACAAAAACCTCCTTTAATGATGTTTATTATGGTTTGCTTTCGGATAAAATATGTAACAAAAATGAAAGATTTAAATGGTTGCAAACGTGGTATTATAAAGATATGAATTTAAATGTCAAATTTTATTAACGCTAACTTGCAACTTTTCTTGAAGAAATACGTTTAATAAGAAGAGGAAAGGTAGAGGTGGAATGTATGGCGAAAGAAGTAGATTTAAAAGGAATCGTCTCCAATTTGTCCAAATTGGGTATCACGGTGACAATGACAAAATCTCGCCTTGAAACGCTGAAGGCTCTAGCACCACCAGCCCAAACACCGCAGTCTCAAGGCTAAACTCACCTAAGAATTTACAAACAAAGACATATCTACTGAAAGATTTTCGTTGGGTTAAAACGAAAGTCATTCAGTAGTATTTTTTTTAGAAAAAAAACTACGCATTAAATGCGTAGTTAAAGGTTTATTATTCGTCGTCATTTGAACCAAACATATAAGTTCGGTGATGGAACTTCATACTAAATACGAGCCCTAGAGCTAACATATTCCCCATAAGTGAACTACCACCATAACTGATGAATGGAAGAGGAATTCCTGTAATCGGTAACATTTGAATGGTCATTCCAATATTCTGAAATACATGGAAAGTTACCATCGCAATAATTCCTGCGCACACATAAGTTGAAAACGGATCTTTTAACTGAAGTGTAATCTTGGTTAAATGGTAAATTAACAAAAAGAATAAACTTACAACGATACTCGCTCCGATAAATCCATATTCTTCACCAATTACACTGAAAATAAAGTCCGTATGATTCTCTGGAATATACACTTCTCTATTTTGGAATCCTTTACCAAATATTTCTCCAGACCCAATCGCATTCATGGAATTGATTAGATGGTATCCTTCTGATGTGGAATAAGAATAAGGATCAAGCCAAGAATACACGCGCCCAAATTGATACGGCTTAAAGCCAAACTGTTCCTGTAAGAATTCCTGCATAAAAACAGCCATCCATAGGAGAGAACCTCCAAGCAATGCAGTGCCTGCGAAAATCGGGACTATTAACTTCCAAGTGACACCACCAACAATAATAAGTGCAGCCGTTATAGCAAGGAATACGAGAGAAGTTCCTAAATCGGGTTGTTGCATAATAAAGATTAAAGGCACAATTGCCGTCAAAATGATTTTTCCAAGGAGAAAAAGGTCCGTTTTTATTGTTTTAAAAGGGAATTTTTCATGGTGTTTACTTATCATTCTGGCTGCGGTTAAGATGAAAAATGTTTTCATGAATTCGGAAGGTTGAATACTCCCAACCCCAGGTAAGTGAAACCAGCTTTTCGCACCACCGCGTAATTCACCAATTTGACCATCACCCTCTGGCATGAAAATCAAGATAATAAGAAGGAAAATGCCTATGCCATAAAGAACCCATGCCATTTTCTTATATTGGTCTGGTTCGAAAAACATCGTAAATGCGATAATTATTGCGCCTACAATATACCAAAAAGCTTGTCGTGGAATAAAATTCATTCCGTATTGACCAGTTGTTTGTGCTGAAGATATAGCAAACAAACTGACGATTAAAAAAAGTAATATGATAAAAGCGAGCGTCCAGTCAAATCGGTCCGCAAACCCTTTGTTCGTTTCCATTTATGTCACCTAAATTCTAATTAAAGTCAAATTCTATTAATGAGTGTTCAAAAATGAGTATCTTAATAGACTATGATTTTGAACATCCCCTATTATAACGTATATTCAACTGTTTTGCTTGTGCTGTTAGTCTTATCAATTCTTTCGCTCGAATGTTTCCTTATCATCAAAGACTGCTTATAATAAGAAGTGAAATGGAGTGATGATGATGGTGAAAAAAGCGCGAGACGCAGAGGATTATATTCACCATATATACATACATATGAACGAAGTTGACCAATTCGTCATATTTAGTGGGTTATCTATGCAACAATTTACACAGTGTGCTGGTCCTTTACAACATTTATTGCTACTGAAACACCAATATGAAGATGGATCATTCAATATGCATACTCAATTAGAATTTGTTCCTGACGAAGAAATTGTCGGATTTACGAAAGAGTTTGTCGATGCTCCCTTTGATTTAAGATGGATTGATTTTGAAGAAGAAAGAAAGTTGAATACACTTACACCACAAGAACAGGCAGAACTTCTGTATATTGGACATAAGAAAGAACCATTACGTTCACCGTTTTATCATCAACTACAAAATCGGTACGTTTATTTGACCAACGAAGAAGAGAGCATGACGAAAGTTTATTTTCGTGAATTAGAGGACTCCGAGAGGTTAATTGTCAGTGTAATCAATCAAGAGATTCGAGAAAAAGAAAAGGGTTCTGCTTTTTGGAGAAGAAAACAAAAAGAAGTGCTACCTGCTCTTTCATTAGAAGCGATTAAAGGGCTTCGACCGTTAATCAAGGAAGGCATTCTCCTATCCTTATATAAATTTGAAAAACCTAAAGCGATGTATGACATTGAAGTTCGTTTACTACCGGATACTTTATTTCCAGATGAAATATGGGACGAAATATCCTTAATTTTAAAAGATAAACCGGAAGAAACCATTAGTTTATGACTACAATCTCCTGCATAAATGAGTGCAAGGGATTGTTTTTTTAACCTAAGTTCAGGGTATGGTCAGTTCATGATAAACTAGAATTATCCAACAAATGGAGGTTATATAAATGAAAAAAAGAATTGGGTTATTATACGGTGGGAAATCAGCAGAACACGAAGTTTCATTATCTACAGCTCGTGCAGTTACAAATGCATTGAATTTTAGTGAATATGAAGTCTATCCGATTTACATTACGCAAGAAGGTGAATGGAGAAAAGGTACAGAACTCAAGGCACCTGCGGAAACGATTGAGCAATTACAGTTTGAAAGTGAAGTTGGAGAAGCGTTGCCAAATAATATTTCTAGCTTTTTAACTACAACCAATGAATCTTCATCCATTGACGAACCATTCTTAGATGTAATATTCCCTGTTCTTCATGGTCCTAATGGAGAAGACGGCACGGTTCAAGGTCTGTTAGAAGTAATGAATTTACCTTATATCGGTAACGGAGTTTTGGCATCTTCTGCGGGAATGGACAAAGTCGTGATGAAACAACTATTTGCTCAAGCTGGACTTAAACAAGTCCCATTTGTGCATTTCATTCGAAGAGAATGGCAAACTAATCAAGACCTATGGATTAGTCAAATTGAAAATACATTATCTTGGCCNGTATTTGTCAAACCCGCAAACTTGGGATCGAGTGTAGGAATTAGTAAAGCATCAACNCGTGAGGANTTAGTAAAAGCAGTAGACTTTGCGNTAAAATATGATCGCAAAATCATTATCGAACAAGGGATTACAGCACGCGAAATTGAAATGGGTGTCCTTGGAAACGATTCACCAAAATGTTCAGTGGTAGGTGAGATTAAGCCATTGAAAGAATTCTATGACTATCAAGCGAAATACCAAGATGGAAACACGGCAATGATTATTCCGGCTGACATTTCAACTGAACTTGAAAACACGATGCAAGATATGGCGATTAAAGCATTCAAAGTCTTAGATTGCGCTGGTCTAGTTCGTGCAGATTTTTTTGTAACAGATAATAATGAAGTACTGATAAATGAAGTGAATACATTACCAGGGTTCACCCCGTTCAGTATGTTTCCATTATTATGGCAACATACAGGAGTCAGTTATCCAGAACTCATCAAGCAGTTAATTGATTTGGCTATTGAACGGCATGCTGAAAAACAACAGCTTCACTATAAAATGGATTGAGTGTGTGAAATTAAATGAAAAAACAATTAGCGCAAATCGCAATTTGGTTAAAGCAAGAAATTAATTTACAAGATAACATAACGGTTACAGGTGTTTCGATTAATACGAAAACACTACAACCAGGTGATTTATTCATCCCCTTCAAAGGTGAAAAAGTAAATGGTCATGAGTATGTACAACAAGCATTCGAAAAAGGTGCTTCTGCTTCTCTATGGCAAAAAGATGAACCTAATCCTCCGTTAGACCTGCCAATCATTTTGGTGGAGAATTGTGAAAATGCACTTCAAATGATGGCNAAAGCTTACCGCGAAGAACATCAAGCCACNTTTATNGGGATTACTGGNTCGAATGGAAAAACGTCTACGAAAGATTTGGTAGCAGGTGTTTTATCGCCATATTTTCGAGTACAAAAAACNGCNGGAAACTTTAATAACAATTTAGGATTGCCNTTAACCATTTTAGCTCTTCATGAAGATACACANTTTGCGGTATTAGAGATGGGGATGAGTGGATTCGGCGAAATTGAATTTTTATCAAAGTTAGCGGAACCTCATTATGTTGCGATCACGAATATTGGTGAAGCCCATATGCAAGATTTAGGTTCTAGAGCAGGGATTGCAAAAGCTAAATTTGAAATTATTGAAGGCCTACAAAAAACGGGCAAACTCTTCTTTGATGGAGATGAACCNCTGTTAACNCCACTTGTCGAGAATGACTTTAACGGAGGAGACTCAGTTTCATTTGGCTACGATGAATCAAATGATATTTCGGCAGTAAACATTCAAGCGACAGAACGAGGTAGCCAATTTGATGTAACAGGTGTCCTAACCGGTACTTTTTCTATTCCTGTTTTAGGGAAACATCAAGTAAAAAATGCGCTGGTCGCAATTTTAATTGCAAATGAAGCGGGCCTTTCAATTGAACAAATACAGCAGTCTTTACAACATGTATCTTTGACTGATATGCGGATGCAAGTAATTCCCGCTTCAAACGGGGCATTATTTATCAATGATGCTTACAATGCAGCTCCGACATCCATGAAAGCAGCCATTGTATTTGCAAACGAAACAACAATACGCCCAGAAAAGTGGGTCGTACTTGGCGATATGTTGGAGTTAGGTGTGAATGAAAGACAATTTCATGAAGAACTTGCTGAATACCTTCAAAGCGATTCGATTACAGGTATTTGTTTATTTGGACCACGCATGAAATGGTTGTATGAAGCATTACAAAGCACTTGGCCTGAAAACCAGATTTTATGGACGGAATCGGACTACGATTTAATCATCCGAAAACTTGCTGCTGAAACTTCTTCTGAAAGCTTAATTCTTGTAAAAGGATCAAGAGGAATGGCATTAGAAAAAGTGATTGAACCTTTGAAACGAGGTTAAAAAATGATTTTTGTCAATGAAAAGAAATTGCGTATTCCATCAGAAGGAAAGCTACTTATATTAGAAGCACCAGCTAATATTGAACTTTCAAGTCGTATGGACACATTTCCAAGTGAACCATCTTATCAATTTGGATTATTGTTTGCAAAATCCATAAATCATTTAAATGAACATGCACATACTATGATTAGTGCTTGCTCGACTGAGGCTTTAATATGGGTGGCATACCCTAAAAAGTCATCTAAAATGTATGAAGATTTAAATCGTGATTTTGGATGGACACTCATTCAGGAAAAAGGCTATGAAGGAATCGCCTCAGTTGCACTTAATGAAGACTGGTCTGCAATACGCTTTAGGCCACAAGGTTTGATTAAGAAATCAATAGCAAAAAGTATGGACAATTCAGGTTTAGAGAAGAAAGAGTATGTCATCACAGATTCAATTCGCAATGTTTTTAAAAATGAAAATGTATATGAAACGTTTGAAAATTTAACTACGGGGTATCAATATCAGTACCTAGAATGGTTACTTTCAGCAAAACGACAAGAAACGAGAGAAAAACGTCTCATCGAAGCGGTAGAGAAATTGCGAGCAGGATTCCGACAACCTTACGGTAAATGACGATGGAGGTGTAGGGAATGAAGACAGGTATGTTATGCATTCATGGATTTACAGGAGGTCCATATGAAGTTCAACCTTTTGTCGAATTTATTGAAATGAAAACAGATTGGGTGGTGAAAACACCTACTCTCCCTGGTCATGGACCTACACTTTCATTGAAAAATGCAAAAGCGGAAACTTGGATGATGGAAGCAGAGCAAGCACTGCGCTTATTACAAAAAGAAGTAGATCGCGTTGTTATTGTAGGTTTTTCAATGGGTGGATTAATTGCCATGTATTTAGCACTTCGGTACAAAATTGATCAAATTGTTTTGTTGAGTGCCGCTGCAAAATACATTAGTGGCGGTCAATTGCTCGATGATGTCAAAGAAATCATGACAGATGCGTTACAAGGTTCACTTTCAAAAAACACCTTTTATCATTTGTATGAATACAAGTTAACCCATACACCCTTAAAAGCAACGATCGAATTTCTTCGAATCGTCAAAATGGTTGAACCTTACTATGGGTTGATTACCACACCAGTTTGTATTGTTCAGGGGCAAAAAGATGGGATTGTTCCTTTTGGGACTGCAGAGTATTTGTACGAACAACTTGGAAGCGACGAGAAACTTTTGGTTATATCAGAGGGTGGAAAACATCACATTTGTTATAGTAACGACTGCGAAGATTGGTTTAACGAAGTCTTTCGTTTTTTACAATCAAAAGAAGAGACGAATTATGACGTCTGTGGCTAGATGATTGCATCCGACGCTAAATCGTGTTATTCTATTTAGAGCAATGGATACATTTTGTGTAAAGTCTCTTCGGTTGATGAAGAGGTCTTTTTTTTGAACATAACGGTTTGTTCAATTTTTAAGGGTAGGATGTTTTTTTAGAACATTAAATCTGTGACATAACTTAATTCGGTTTTATTCCGAATGGTTATGGAACACAAAAGAAAACGTGAGTCAAACGTTTTCAAGCATGCTTCCCACTGATCGAACCGCTCGGCAAAAAACCGGGCTTTCCTTTAAATATAAGTCCCCTCTGATCAAACTACAGAGAATTTTAAGTAACGGAAACGTTCCTCGTATAGGCTCGAAATTTGCCGCAATTTCATCTGAAAGTGTAACCATTTGTCAAATGCAAAGAAAAAGGAGATTGAAATTTTGACAAATTTTTCAGAATTAAATATTAGTGCTTCTACATTAAAATCCGTAAAACGTATGGGGTTTGAAGAAGCAACACCAATTCAAGAAGGTACAATTAAGTTTGCTATGGAAGGCCGTGACATTATCGGTCAAGCACAAACAGGAACAGGTAAAACTGCAGCGTTTGGTATTCCATTAATCGAGAAAGTTGATCCTAAGAATTCAAACATTCAAGGGTTAATCATTGCACCTACTCGTGAACTTGCGATTCAAGTATCAGAAGAATTATACAAAATTGGACAAGACAAACGAGTAAAAATATTATCTGTATACGGTGGTCAAGAAATTGGACGTCAAATACGTGCATTAAAAAATAATCCACATGTGATCGTGGGTACACCTGGCCGTATTTTAGACCATATTAACCGTCGTACATTGAAACTAGATAACGTTCAAACGCTAGTATTAGACGAAGCGGATGAAATGTTAAACATGGGCTTCATTGAAGACATCAACACGATTTTAGAAAGTGTTCCTGCAGAACGTCAAACGTTGCTGTTCTCAGCTACAATGCCAGGACCAATTCGTAAAATCGCAGAGAAATTCATGAAAAACCCTGAAATGGTGAAAATTCAATCAAAAGAAATGACTGTTGAAAACATTGAACAGTTTTATGTGAAAGCTCACGAGCGTGAGAAATTTGATGTTCTTTCTCGTGTTATCAATGTTCAACAACCAGAACTTGCAATCATTTTTGGTCGTACAAAACGTCGCGTAGACGAATTGTCACATGCACTTAGCATTCGTGGATATATTGCTGAAGGAATTCATGGTGATTTAAGCCAAGCAAAACGTATGTCTGTGTTAAAACAATTTAAAGAAAACAAAATCGATATCCTGGTTGCAACTGATGTAGCTGCACGTGGACTTGATATTTCTGGTGTTACACACGTATATAACTATGATATCCCACAAGATCCTGAAAGCTATGTTCACCGTATTGGTCGTACAGGCCGTGCAGGAAAAAGTGGTATGGCAATTACATTTGTTACTCCACGTGAAATGGGTTACCTTCGCATCGTGGAAGAAACAACTAAAAAGCGCATGACACCACTACGCCCACCAACTTCTGATGAAGCGTTAGTTGGTCAACAACGTTTAGCTGTTGAATCACTTGGTGAAATGGTAGATAAAAACAACTTAGGCGATTACCGTGCATTTGCAACGGAATTACTTGATAAATATGAAGCAATCGATGTTGTTGCAGCTGCTCTTAAATCGATGACGCGTGAACCAGATGATACACCAGTATCGATATCTGAAGAACGCCCATTGCCTGCTCGTAAAGAACGTAGCGGCGGTGGTGGCGGACGTAGCGGCGGCGGTGGCTATAAAGGCAGCCGTAGCGGTGGACGTAGCTCATCATCTTCAGCGGGTTCAGGACGCGGGTATGACCGTAGTGGATCTCGTCGTAGCAGTGGACCTCGCGATGGCGCATCACGTGATGCATCGTCAAGCGCTGGAACAAGTAAAGGTGGACGTCCTCGTACATCTTCACGACGTGAAAGCTAAATAAAACTTACCAAACACAGTCCATTTATGGGCTGTGTTTTTTTGAATAAAGAGTGTCTTTCTGGAGAGGATTGTGTCCGTGTCAGAGCGAATGGACATAGAACCGTCGAAAGTGGACATAGAAAGCCGATTAGTGGACATAGAACACTCATAAGTGGACATAGAACGCCAATGAGTGGACATAGAAGCCCTATAACTGGACATAGAACATCCATTCACATAAAAATCAACAAAATAATTATCAATCACCCACACAAAGAACACCAAAACCAGGCATTGAAGTTACAAACTACCAATAAGAAAGCATCTTGCAAAAAAGATGTATTTTCTATTGAAACATTTTTGCTGTAAAATCGTATCCATAAGGGAAAGAAGGTGCTCAAATGCAAAGTGGACCAGTAAATCAGATTTCACCAAAAGGGTTAAAAGTGTGGAGACTCTATGGAATGATGCACTCAGCTATCATTTTTGTCATAGCTACAGGTATATGCGCCTTGAATTGGTGGCTAGAGGGTCCTACGTGGTTATATGTAGTTAGCTTTGTGATCTTTGTTATTTATACATACATATTCGTTTATTTATTTCCGAAATTAAGATGGTTACGTTGGCGTTATGAAGTTAGAGAGGAAGAAATTGAGCTTCAATATGGTCTTTTTATTATCAAAAGAACGCTCGTTCCAATGGTTCGTATTCAACATGTCGACACCGAACAAGGACCGATTTTACGCAAATATGACCTGGCTTCTATCACCATCTCAACTGCTGCAACTAATCATACGATTCCTGCATTACGAACGAATGAAGCAGATGAACTCAGAATGCGCATATCAACATTAGCAAGGGTGGCTGAGGATGATGTCTGAAGAGCGCTATAAACTTCATCCGATATCTGCAGTTATGAACTTTATTAAAGGTCTAAAGGACTTGATTTTTCCGTTTGTTGTTGTGTTTGTAGCGAATGGATTTCAAGGTGGACCTGGTGAAAATGAAGATTGGACACGATTTATCCCTTATATTTTAGGTTTTGGTTTCTTGGTTCTCATCCTAATTAGTGGAATAGTAAAGTGGAAGCGCTTTGTTTACTGGTTTGAGGATAATGAGTTGAGAATCGAATACGGATTGTTTGTGAAAAAGAAACGATATATTCCTTTTGAGCGTATTCAAAGCTTAAATTATACGGAAAGCATTTTACATCGACCATTGAAATTAGTGAAAGTGAAAATCGAAACAGCAGGTTCAGGAAATCCAGATGAAGCTGAAGCAGAACTTACAGCTATTACAAAAGAGGCAGCTAGTCGTATAGAAAAAGAACTAGTTGAAGCGAAAAAAAGAAAGCAATCTAGAGTAGACATAAACGACCTAGAAGAACAGAGTTTTTCAGAAAAAGAGACTGTTAGTATAGTCCCTGTATTTAAAATGAAGCAAAAAGATTTACTAATACTTGCAACTACATCGGGCGGGATCGGGGTTGTTTTCTCTGGGTTGGCGGTTTTCATGTTGCAGTTTTCCGAATTAATTCCGTATGAAAAAATATATGAAGAGATGATGGTATTTCTNAAATTCGGTTTCTTCCTTGTGGCAATCTCTGTATTTTTTGTATTNGTNCTAGCTTGGATTGTCTCAGTTATTTTAACAACATTGAACTATTTNGAATTTACAATTTGGAAAGATGATGATCAAATCATCATAACGCGTGGATTACTTGAAAAGAAAAAGGTAAGTATCCCTATTGCACGTGTGCAGGGAATTCGTATTGTTGAAAATCCATTAAGACAATTATTTGGCTATTGCACAGTTTTCGTTGAAAGTGCGGGTGGTTCCCTTTCTGATAAAGACCAAAAAATTCGTTTATTTCCGTTTATTAAAAAGGAAAAGTTGAATCATTATTTGGTCAATCTTTTTCCGGATTTACACGTAGAATCAGAATGGACAGTGTCGCCAGAGAAAGCAAAGCCATTTTATTATCGACTTGACTTTATTTGGATGATACCGGTGATTGTTGGAGTGGGTTATTTTTATTTCCCTTACGGGTTACTATCCTTACTATTGATTCCCGTACTCATTTTGTTTGGACTTTGGCAACATCGATCCGCTGGTTACTCCATCAAAGGTAATCAACTTTCCATGCGCTATCGCGGATTTAGTAAATACACATTCATGATTGAAAAAAAGCGAATGCAATCTGTTGAAATGAAACAAAGTCCTTTTCAAAAAAAGCATTTACTTGCTTCGTTTGAGACGACCATCAAGTCAGGACTTTTGGGTGCAACTGCAAAAGTTGAACATCTTGAATTAAAAGATGTCGAAGAGGTAATGAATTGGTTTACACCATCTAAAAAACCGTAAGAAAAAAGGACAGCCAAAATAATGGCTGTCCTATCTTTTTCTCTTTTTCCAACTAATGATTCGTTTAGGATGAAAATAACTAAGACCAATTAAAAACCCAACGATTAGGCCAGTTAAATGTGCGGTAATATTAATATTAGGCTGTAAAAATGTCATAATTACACTGATAACGATTATGGGAAGAATAATTTGTTTAAGCTGAGGCATTGTTTTACGTGCATAATAGACAAGAGCACCAAACGCGCCAAAGACCCCATAAATAGCCCCACTGGCACCTACGTGACTATACATTTGATCTTGTAATAAGTAAGTAATCATAGTCCCGAATAAACCAGCCATAAAGTAGATGGTTAAGAATCGAACCTTACCGGTCAGCTTTTCAAGGTCTGGTCCAAATAAATACAAAGCAAACATATTAAATAATATGTGTAATAGACCTGCATGTAAGAACATGGGAGTAATAAAGCGCCACCACTCACCCTGGGCAATTAAATAATTCCAACCGACTCCAAAGTTAAAGAGATGATTACCGATAATCGGTAACATGGTAAGAATGTATATGAAGATATTGACTGCCAGGAGTGTTGAAACAACTGGGTAAAACTGTAAGTATTCTTTAAAACTTTCTCTACGTGTAAACAATGTATCCACCTCTTATTTGTATCCATTTATTATACAGTTTATTTCATCAGCTGTGAAAGGAGAAATACTCATGATTACTGGAATAGGTTTAGATGTAACTGAAATTGATCGAATCGAATCCGCTCAAAATCGTACCCCGAGATTTGTTGAACGTATTTTAACGCCACATGAACATAATAAATTTTTAAATTTGTCCAAACAACGGCAAATCGAATTTTTAGCAGGACGTTTTGCTGCAAAAGAAGCGTATGCAAAAGCAATTGGTACTGGAATAGGCGCAGAATGTAGCTTTCAGGATATTGAAATCCGTTCAAATGAGTTAGGAAAACCTAATCTTTATTTTAAAGAAAGAGAAGTAAAAGGGTTTGTGAGCATCACACATTCGAAACAATTCGCTGCTGCTCAAGTTGTATTGGTTGAATAATCCCTGTCCCTATTTCATAAGATGTCTCAACGGATCGAAAAGAGAAAGGATGAACTAATTGCGCAGCCGTTTAACCGCAGGTTTCTTGTTAATGATTATGATGTTAGTTTTAAGTGCATGTGGTGCCGATTCAAAAGAAGACGTCTTGAAAAAACTAAGTAACAAATGGGTTGAAACAAAAGGGTATGAGCTTGATGCGAAAATGGAGATTAAAACAGGTTCTGAACCGAGATTGTATGAAGTGAACGTTTGGCACACAAAACCAGATTTTTATCGAGTGAAGGTTAATCAAACAGGCGAAGATATGTCTCAGACGATTGTCCGGAATAAAGAGGGAGTTTTTGTAAGTACGCCGTCATTAGGGAAAACGTATAAATTCCAAAGTGAGTGGCCTGAGAAAAACAGTCAAGCATATTTGATTGGATCCCTGGCTCAGGATATTAAATCGGACAAAGATTCCGTAATGACTGAAAATAAGAACTCGTATGTTTTTGAAACAAAAACAAGAAATAGTCATCAAAAAATGTTGCCAACTCAACAAATTCATATAAACAAAAAAACACTTCTTCCGACGAAAGTTTCGATTTTAAACGATCAAAAAGAAGAACAAATTCTCATTACATTTGCTAAAATTACTTTAGGGACATCAAGAAATGCATCAGATTACAAAGCGGATACACCGACTGAGAATACAAAAGATAACGAAAAAGCCGCTGCAGAACCAGAAACGCAAGTGTTCCAAACACATTACCCATCAGTTAAATGGGAAAGTGTAACGAAGTTAGACGAAAAAGTTCTGAAAAATAACGATCAAGAACGAGTGATTTTAACTTATGGTGGGGACAAGGAATTTACAATCATTCAATCACCTATAAGTAGAGATAAAGGAACTCTTTTACCTGTATTTGCACCTGGTGACCCTGCAGAT
>JGI24024J18818_10000437_pt1 | contig 15585 bp, 13 predicted proteins | sample Cruoilmetagenom2_FD_18818 | JGI IMG/M metagenome (IMG submission 18818) | reverse complement strand
GGGGGGGGGTTCGGGAGTAAAATCGATTTGGATCCCTCGCAAGCGATCAGTGTGATATTAGCCAAAAAAACCGGTAAACCGGTCAAAATCGAGCACTCGCGCAAAGAACAGTTCATTGCGACCCGCATGCGGCATCCCACGATAACCGAGCTGAAATTTGGTGTTAAACGGGATGGGACCATTGTTGCCAAACAGGCCAAAGTAGTGATGGATAACGGCGCTTACAACAGCCACGGACCTGCGGTAATGGCCTACAACAGTGTGATGTTTTCTACGCTGTATCGGGTAGCGAACATTAAATATGAAGGATGTCTGGTTTATACCAATAAAAACTGGGGTGGCGCGTGCCGGGGATATGGTGACCCGCAGGCATCTTTTGCCCAGGAAGTGATGCTGGACATGATTGCCGAAAAGCTCAACATGGACCCCATCGAATTAAGGTTGAAAAATGCCAACATTCCCAACGAGGTAACCGCCAATGCAGTTAAAATAACGAGCTGTGGGTTAAAGGAATGCTTAACCGAGGTCAAAGAAGGGTCTAATTGGGATGCAAAGAAGGCCAACCCAAAAAAATACCGGGGCCTGGGGGTTGCTGCCATGATTTATACAGGTGGCGGAAGCATCGGATCGGGCTTTAATTATTCCGGGGCGACGCTGCAGATGAATGCGGACGGAACCCTGCACCTGTTAATGGGTGCAGTGGATATCGGGCAGGGATCGAATATGATTTTAACTCAGATGGCGGCTGAAATAATGGCTGTTGAACCGGAATCCATCCGCCTGACGACCGCCGACACCGATGCAACGTTTCCCTGTATGGGCACTTTTGGATCACGTGTTACGTTTTGTGCGGGAAACGCTGTGACCCAGGCTGCCAATGGTTTAAAGCAGCAGTTGCTGGAAAATGCAGCCGAAATGCTGGAAGCCAACATAGATGATCTTGACCTGAAACAAAAAAAGATCTTTGTTAAAGGCAGCCCGGATAAATCCCTCTCCTACGCCGAAATAGGCGCAGCATCTTTTTACAGGAAGAAAAAGCCGCTTGTTGCCCATGGATACTATAACGGTCCGGAGGACATTTCCCCGGAATTTGATCCCGAAACCTATCGGGGCTATCCGGCGCCAAGCATGGCCTTTGCCGTGCAAGTTGCCGAAGTGGATGTTGATCCGGCAACCGGCAAAGCTGAAGTCCTGAACTTCACAGCAGCCCATGATTTAGGCCGGGCCATAAATCCACTCTTGGCCGAAGGCCAAATCGAAGGTGGCGCCGCGCAGGGAATCGGGTGGGCGCTAATGGAAGACGTCCAGTTTGAAAACGGAAAGATCGTCAACCCGAATTTTCATGATTACAAAATGCTTACGATCAAAGATATGCCCAAAATTTCTTCGCTCCTGATTGAATCGATTGATCCCAACGGCCCCTTCGGTGCCAAAGGCCTTGGAGAACCTGCCATGGTGCCTACCGCACCGGCAATTATTAACGCCATATATGATGCGGTCGGCGTAAGGATCAAAGATCTGCCGGCCACATCAGAAAAAATTTATAAGGGCTTAAAAGAAAATGAACTTAAAACTGATTAGGATGCCCACCGTCTTCAACAGGGTGAAGGTTGCCGATAGGAGAATACAACATGAACCAGACGCTTGACGGAATTAAAGTCGTTGAGCTGACCCAGTATATTTCAGGTCCCTACTGCGGAATGCTGCTTGCCGGATTGGGCGCGCAGTTGACGAAAATCGAAGAACCTGCGGCTGGAGATATATCCCGGCGCTGCGGCCCGTTTCCCAAAGACAATCCCCATACTGATAAAAGCGGTCTGTTCCATTATTTAAACCGTAACAAGCATGGCATAACGCTGGATATTCGTAACTCCACCGGACGTGAAATACTCCTGGAGCTGATTAAAGACGCCGACGTGCTGGTTGAAGACATGCTGCCCAGGGTGGCGGAAAACCTGCAACTGGATTATCGCCACCTGCAAGAGGTCAATCCCGGACTGATCGTTGTCTCCATCACTCCTTTTGGTCAGACCGGTCCCTATAAAGATTATAAGGCCTATGCGATCAATGCGAGTGCCCTCGGCGGTATGAGCACCATCGTAGGGATGCCGCAGCGCGAGCCGCTGACCCCACCGTTTGCCCTGGGCCACTTCCAAACCGGAATTATTGCCGCCAATGCCATCATGTTCGCCTTAATGGCCAGACGAAAAGATGACAAAGGACAGCATGTTGATATTTCCGAGGCCGAATCATGGGCAATTTTCCATACCGGCAACGTAGTATCGGCCTTCATTTATAGCGGGCGAAAACGAACCCGGACAGGACATCGCACCTATGCTCCCTATCCCTACACGCTGCTGCCCTGCAAGGACGGATACATTTCCATGATTGCCTTACGCGGCTCGGAATGGAAGCGCTTCCTCGAAATCGTCGGTGACGGGAAGGTGCCGGAATGGTATGCATCCGATGAAAGATTTAAGGATCGTTCAAAGGCCGGAATGGAATACGCCGATGTTCTTGACAGCCTTCTGTCACCGTGGTTGATGTCCCATACGCGACAGGAGATATTTAGCCACTGCCGGGAAAAACATGTCCCTTTTACCCCGGTACGCAACATGGATGAAGTTGTAAATTGTGAACACCTTAATAACCGGCGGTATTTTGAAACTATCCATTACTCTGAAGCTGATCCGTTTAAATGTCCGGGACCCCCGGTGCGATTCTCCGAAAGCGCATGGGATTTAAATCAAACGGCGCCGTCGCTGTCTGAACACAACAACCAAGTTTATCGTGTCCACCTGGGGTATTCAAAAGATCACGTGGAGCAACTGGAAAAGATGGGTGTTATATAGACTCATCGAATCTATGGAGTATTAATTCAATGATTGACTGCTCAAAAAAAGAATCTGTGGCGACCATTACCTTATGCCGTTCGAAGGCGAAGAACGCCATTGGCACCCGGATGTCTGCAGAGTTAAAAGATATTCGTACTGAAATCCATCGGGATAAAACCGTTAAGGTCGTCGTCGTCACCGGTGAAGACCAGGATATATTTTGTGCGGGTACGGATCTGGAAGAGTTTTATGCATTTGAAAATAGAGCCGAACGCATCGCCTTATTTTCAGTGGCTTCCATCATCGATACGTTTGATTGTCCAACCATTGCAGTGATTAACGGCGATGCTCTGGGGCAAGGCCTGGAATTGGCACTGGCCTGTGATTTGAGGATGTGTTCGCAAAATGCAGCATTGGGGATGCCCCAGATAACGGCCGGAGAGATGCCCTGGGATGGCGGTACCCAGCGTTTGGCACGGTTGGTGGGCAGGGCCAAGGCCCTGGAGCTTATTCTTCTCGGTGAAACCATCGATGCCCCGGAAGCGCATCGTATCGGACTTGTGCACAAGGTTATCCCGCATGATGAACTGATGACCGTCGTCATGGATTTAGCCCGCAAGATGGCTGTGAAAAGCCCCGTGTCACTGGCCTATGCTAAAGAAGCGATTCATAAAGGCATGGATCTTACACTGGAACAGGGTCTGCGTCTTGAGGCGGACCTTTACTACTTAATCCACACCACCGAAGATCGCACCGAGGGCATTAAGGCCTTCCGCGATAAGAGACGGCCGCAATTTAAGGGAAAGTAAAACAAAATTTTGGAAAATGCCATGAGTACTTTTGAAACCCTGATCTATGAAAAAGAGGGCTCGGTGGCTCTGGTTACCCTCAACCGGCCCCGGTTTTTAAACGCCTTTAACATTCAGATGCGCGATGATTTATTTGAAGTCCTGAACGCTATCCGGGATGACGATGAGGTGCGGGTGGTTCTGTTTAAGGGAGCTGGAGAAAAAGCCTTTTGTGCCGGAGCGGATTTGTCGGAGTTCCTGACAGCGCCGCCCCCGATAGCTGCTCGGCAGATTCGGTTTGCCCGTGATGTCTGGGGACTGTTTTTGAGTATTCCCCAGCCATTGATTGCCGTTCTGCACGGTTACGTGCTGGGTTCCGGAATCGAGATGGCGTTGTGCTGTGATCTGAGACTTTCTTCCGATGATGCGCATTTTGGTCTGCCCGAAGTTGAGCTGGGGATCATTCCGGCAGCCGGAGGAACCCAGACCCTCCCCCGGGCAGTGGGACGGGCCAGCGCGCTGGAGATGCTTTTGACCAGCCGCTGGATTGATGCCCGGGAAGCCTTGCAGATCAAACTGGTCAATTGGGTCGTGCCCGGAGACAGGCTCATGGAGACTGCCAGGGGGATGGCTGAAAAAATTGCCACGCGTGACCCTGATGTCATAAAGGGCATCAAACGGGCCGTCGTGCGGGGCATGGATTTGCCCCTGGCTCAGGGTCTTGATCTGGAAAAGATGCTTGCCTGCCAGAGGGGGCCATGAATTATTTATAGACGCTATCTCAAGAATGAGCTGATAAAAAATCATAACAAATACCGAATTCGGGTTGAATCATGAACACAACGGAATTTTTATATATTGCTACGGCCATATGTCCGGACCGGCCGTTTATTGTCTTTGAAGGCCAGCAATGGTCTTTTGTACAATTCAATGAGCGCGTAAATCGACTGGCCAATGCTTTCAGGGAATTAGGGATTCAGAAAGGTGATCGCATCGGCATGCTGCAGGTGAATTGCCCGCAGTATGTGGAGGCTTATTTTGCGGCCGCAAAAATAGGCGCCATCTTTGTTCCATTGAATATCAGGGCCAAGTCAGCAGAATTGGTCCATCTCATAGGTAATGCCGAAGCAGCCGTTTTGCTGACAGGAGCACGGTATTTTGATATGGTTAAAGAGATGCGGCCGCAGTTGCCCTCGGTCAAGGCCTGCATTAGTGTCGATGCCCGAAGGGAGGAAACCCCTTTTTATGAGGACTTGATCGATTCCTCCAGTTCGGATGAAGCGACGGCTGAAATTGGTGATGATGACATCACTGTTTTAATGTATACCGCCGGGACAACCGGGCGGCCCAAAGGGGTTCCGTTGAGGCACAGCGGATTTATTTCCTATATCCTAGGCAATGTGGAGCCGGCCAGCCCGGAGATTGAAGAAAGGAACCTGCTGACGGTGCCGCTTTACCATGTGGCCGGGATACAGGCTGTTTTAGCCGGGCTATACGGGGGGCGCACATTGGTTTTGATGCGTCAGTTTGAGGTCAAGGAGTGGCTGAAGACGGCCCAGGAAGAAAAAGTGACACGGGCAATGCTGGTGCCCACCATGTTAAAATGGGTGATTGAAGATCCCGACTTTCACAAATATGACCTATCGAGCCTGGGGGTCATTACTTACGGGGCGGCCCCCATGCCATTGAATGTTATTCAAAACGCCATTGAGGCGATGCCCGGGGTGCGGTTTATTAATGCGTTTGGTCAAACCGAAACCGCATCAACAATAACGACCCTGGGTCCCGAAGATCACATCATTGAAGGGACAGATGCCGATAAGGAAAAGAAGCTGAAACGTCTGGCCGCGTCCATTGGGAGGCCCCTGCCGGATGTGGAAGTGAAAATTGTCGATGAAAAAGGCACTGCCTTACCTGCCGGTGAGGTTGGTGAAATCTATGCCAAAGGACCCCGCATTATGAAAGGTTACTGGGGGGATGCGGACAAGAGTGCCCAGGTGATCACCACCGACGGGTGGTTGCGAACCGGTGATAAGGGATGGCTGGATGAGGATGGATATATTTACCTGGCCGGTCGCGGTGATGACATGATCATCCGCGGGGGAGAGAATATTTCCCCGGAGGAAGTGGAAGACGTCCTGCACTCCCACCCCAAAATCGATGAGGCTGCAGTCATCGGCATCCCTCACCCGGACTGGGGTCAAGAGCCCTGTGCTGTCGTGGTTCTCAAAAAAGGAGAGGACGCCGACACGGATGAGGTTATGGCCTATTGCCGATCCCGGCTGGCCGGTTTTAAAAGGCCCGGGTCTGTGATTTTCATTGATTCACTGCCGCGCAATCCGATGGGCAAGGTTCTGAAAAAAAAGCTCAGAGAAAAATACGGACAGCTTTAATTTGTTTGTTTTGTCATCGAATTTATAATACATAAGCTTTGGCGCCTACGGCCTGGGACAGGAAAATTTATTTTTTACTAATAAGGAGATAATTGAAAACATGGCAAATCAAGTTGGAAAAAGATATGTCTGCACGGTGTGTGGTGCGGAATTTATCGTGACCCGTGGCGGCGACGGGAAACTGCATTGCTGCGGAAAAAAGATGGAAATCAAGAAATAAAACTTAAATAATTACAAACGCTATTTAAAACACGTAATGTGGAGGTAAACGGTTATGGTACAGCTTGGTAAACGATATCGTTGTGAGGCCTGCGGTACAGAGATGCTTTGCACCAAGCCGGCTGACGGCGATCCGGTCTGTTGCGAAAAGGAGATGGAGCTGCAACAGCCCAATAAAGAGAAGTCATCCGATTAGTTACAAATCAAAGGCAACTTAATGCGACGCACACGGGTTTGTGATCTTTTGGACATCGCCTTCCCCATTCTCCAGGGAGGCATGTTATGGATCGCAACTGCTGAACTTGCGGCAGCGGTCTCAAGTGCAGGTGCATTAGGTGTGATCAGTCCCCTCGCAGGGATGGCCAAGCAGGGCCAGCCTGCCAAAAACTTCAAAGGCCAATTGTCTGAGATTAGGCAACTGACCCCCAAGCCCTTCGGGGTGAATATCTTGCTGGATTTGGACTATACGGATGGACTGATAGAAGTCGCCCGCAGTGAAAAAGTGAAAATAGTCATTACAGCCGCCGGCAATCCAGCTCGATATACAGGTGCGTTAAAGAACGAAGGCGTAACTGTACTGCACGTTGTAAGCTCGGTAAACCAGGCCCGAAAAGCCGAATCCTGTGGTGTCGATGGTGTGATTGCAGAGGGTATTGAAGCCGGGGCACATAATGGAGCGGATGAAATGCCGCTATTTGCATTGATCCCACAGGTGGTTGATGAGATTTCTATTCCGGTAATTGCCGCCGGCGGCATTGCGGATGCCAGGGGCGTGGTTGCCGCCTTTGCCCTTGGAGCCGAAGGCGTGCAACTGGGGACCCGTTTTGTCGCTGTTAATGAAAATGCAGCCCACCTGAATTACAAGCAGGCCATTGTCGATGCAAAGGATACGGATACGGTAATAACAAGCCGCAGCATTGTGCCGACCAGAAGCTTGAAGACAAAGTTCACCAATACCATTATCGAGCTTGAGAGATCAGGGGCCACCGCCGAGGATATTATGGACTTCATTGGCTATCGCAGCAATCGCACCGCCCAGATAGAAGGCAATCTGAATGGCGGCGAAGCATACTGCGGCGCATCGGCCGGATTAATCAAAGAAATACTTCCGGCCAAGGATGTGGTTCAACAATTGGTTGAGGGATATGATTATGTTCTCAAGCGCTTGAATAAATGAGCACGGGACGTTGAAGACTCGGCAAATGCCGTATTAGTAATTTCAAAAACATGGAATTAGCCGATAACCGATATGGTTTTTTACATGGGTTACGCATTTTAGATTTAGCCGATGAAAAAGCCAGCTTTTGCACAAAGATCCTGGCAGATATGGGGGCACGTGTCATTAAGGTGGAAAAACCCGGCGGCGATACCTCACGAAATATAGGACCTTTCTTTAAAGACATCTCCCGGACGAAAAACAGCATCCCCTTTTTTTACAACAATACCAACAAACTCGGCATCACTCTGGATCTGCAACACAACGAAGGCCAATCGATTTTTTCGAAATTGGTGCCAAACACCGATGTGGTCGTCGAGACCTTCGCCCCTGGGGATCTAAAACGGATGGGGCTGAATTTTAAAGTCCTCAACGCCCTCAATCCGCAACTCATTTTGGCATCCGTAACCGGTTTTGGACAAAACGGGCCTCGAAGAAACTTTAAAACAAGCGACATGGTAGCATCCGCATACGGAGGGCAGATGTACGTCTGCGGATCTCCGTCCGCCCCCCCACTTAAATCCTGCGGCGATCAATCATATTATGCGGCCTCGTTATTTGCGGCAACCGCTATTCTTCTGGCAGTGCGAAACCGGGCTAAAACAGGAACCGGTGAACACCTTGACATTTCTTTGCAGGCCTCCGTCACAGCGACCCTGGAACATGTAATGGTGCGTTATTTTACAGAAGGCATCATTTATCAGAGGCAGGAAAGCCTTCACTGGAATGAAGGCTTTGTTATCTTGCCATGCAAGGACGGCTTGATCCATGTCACGCTTTTTCAAAAATGGGAAACCCTGATTGAGTGGCTGGCATCTGAAGGCATGGCCGACGATCTGGTAGATGAAAAATGGCTGGATGAAGACTATCGGCGTGACCACCTGCAACACGTTATTGCGGTTTTGGAAAAATGGACCACCGCCCATTCCGTTGATGAAATTTTTGAACTGGCCCAACTGATGCGATTTCCGTGGGCACCAGTTCGATCTCCGAATGAGGCCTGCAACAGTCCCCAGCTCAAAGCACGCAAATTTTTCATTGAACGGGAATATGCCGGATCCGGAAAAACCGTCAACACCCCCGGTTCTCCATACAAAACGAGCAGAAACATTGATGCCCGGATCAATTCCGCACCAATCCCCGGTGAGCATAATGAGATGATCTACCGGCAGGAGCTGGGCCTGTCGGCAAAAAATCTAAAACGGCTTTATGACAACAATGTCATCTAAATAAGGTCTTATGCAATCAGCGATACTCCAAGGATTAAGAGTTGTAGATCTTACCAGAATAGTCGCCGGACCGTATACCACACGCATGCTGGCAGACTTCGGCGCCGAGGTGATCAAGATCCAATCTGCCAAGACGGCAACGGGGATTGAGTCGAATACGACGCCGTATTTTTGCGCCTGGAATCGAAATAAAAGAAGTATTACCCTGGATATGGATTATCATGAAGCCAGGGAGATATTATTAAACCTGGTTAAGATCAGCGATATCGTGGTGGAAAACTTCTCACCCCGTGTAATGTCAAACTGGGATTTGGATTATGCTACCCTTAAAAAGTCAAACGAAAGACTTATCATGTTAAGCATGTCGGCGACGGGGCAGAACGGACCATGGAAAGATTTTGTAGCATACGGTCCCACGGTTCAATCGCTGGGTGGACTTACCTACCTTACGTCATATTCCAAGGAGGCCCCCATGGGCTTCGGATATGCCTATGCAGACATGGTCTCCGGACTATACGGTGCGATCTCAATTCTGGCAGCGCTGGAACATCTTGACCGATGCGGACAGGGACAATACATCGATCTGTCAGAATATGAAACCGTATGCACTACGATCGGCCCGGCTCTGATAGATGCATGCTTTAACCAAAATCAAATTGTGCCCCAAGGAAACGATGCCGAACAAAAACTTGCAGCCCCATACGGCTGTTACAAATGTTCAGGAGAGGATCGGTGGTGTGTCATCGCAGTTTTTACCGATGGCGAATGGCAATCGCTGTGCGGCGTTCTTGGAAATCCTGTCTGGTCTAGGGGAAAGAAGTTTTCCTCCCTGGCCTCTCGCAAGAAGCATAAGGCAATACTGGACAGGCATATCGGTGAGTGGACGGCGGGACAGACGGCCGAAAACGTGGTGGACTGTCTTCAGCACGCTGGCATTGCAGCCGGTGTCGTTCAGAATGCTGAGGATTTGGCCAACGACCCACAGCTGGCCGCCGGTAACTTTTTCACTTCCCTGAACCATTCGGTCCTGGGTAAGATAAAAATAGATACATATCCCATTAAATTTAAAAATTGCCGCCAAGCAGCCTGGAAGGCCTCCCCCTTGCTCGGCGAAGCAAATCAATACGTTTTTGAAGAATTGCTCGGTATGAAGAAAACCACAATTCGCTCGTATATTGAACAGGGGGTCATCGCCTAGTGTTTTTTCTCCCAAACGACCTTACCCCCGATAATCGTCTTTTCAACCTGCAGATTTTTGAACTCGTCCGCTGTAAGTCGGGTCGGATCTGCGTTTAAGACCACCATATCAGCCAGTTTTCCCGCTGAAATGGTACCTTTTATGGCTTCTTCAAAAGTTGCCCGGGCGGCATTCAGGGTGTACATCTGCAGCGCTGCGGTTGGCTGGATTTTCTCCCTGCCGCCGACCATTTCTCCGGTTGCACTCAATCTGTGCATGGCCGCATTCATCCCGATCAATGGATCGGGCGACACAATCGGACAATCCGAACTCGCTGCAACGTTGATTCCTTGATCAAGAAGGGTTCTGATCGGGTACAGATGTTTCCACTGCTCCTCCGGAACGGTTTCGAGATAGCGTTCACCGTGAAAGTAGATAAATGCAGGTTGGGTCACCACTGTTATACCAAGGGATGCTATTTTTCGGGCTAACTCCGGCGGACACACAGAACAGTGCTCAATGCGGTGGCGGTGGTCTTTTGCGGGAAGCTTCTCCAGCGCAATTTGGATGGCCTTGCAGGCAGCTTTGACAGCCTTTTCCTCGAGCGCATGAATCGCAATTTGCTGCCCTGCTTGATGGACCTCGAACACCATATCGTTTAGTTCTGACTGCGAGGGATGCAACCGGCCGGTGGTATCGTCCAGAATAATTTTGATGGCACCCAAGCGGAGCTGGTTTTCGTTTAACTTGTTTAAATGGTATTGCTTGCTATTTTTTTTAAACGCGGAAATTCCCATCATCAGATTCACCCGGGGGTGCAGGATGCCGGACTTTTTCCAGGATTGGAGAAGTTTCCATTGTTCGGTCCCGTTGCGGGATGATGCATCCTGGATACTCGTAACTCCCAGAGAAATAAGTTCCAGATTTGCCATCTGTAAACCCTTTTCAAGATCTACAGAGGTAAGCGGGGGAATTCGATCCGACAAAAAATCTCCCATTTCGTAGAGCAATCCTGTTGGCTCACCTGTTTGTAAATCCCGCTCGATCATGCCGCCGTCAGGATCACCGGTTTCTCTGGTTATCCCAACGAGCTTAAGCGCCAAGCTGTTGAGAACATGAATATGTCCCGATCGATGCGTTAGCCGGACGGGATGGTCCGGCGTTGCATTATCAAGGTCCCAGCGGTTAGGATGTCGTTTTTCTGCCAAATAGAATTCATTATACCCTCTTCCAAAGATCCATTGACCGAGAGATCTGTTTTGTGAACAGTTCTTAACAATTGATTGAATACCTGAGATAGATTGAACATTCTTGCCCGGGCTCAGGTCCGAAGTTAAATAGCTTTTAGCATAGGAGACAAGATGAAGGTGAGCATCAATAAAACCAGGAAGAATTGTTTTTCCGGTACAATCGATAATACTGGTATCTTTATTCTTTAAATATTTCCAATCTTTTCCGTATCCGGTTGCAATGATTATATCATTCTCGATAGCTACCCAAGTAGCTCTGGGGCAGAAAGGATCTAAAGTAATAACGTTTGTATTGATCAAAATAATGTTTTTAGAAAAGAATTTCATAAAGATAAAACTCAATTTAGATTTAAGGCTATATCCGGATTTCGCAACGAGTTAAAGCCATGTAAATACAGTCTGTTCTTGATTTTTGAGCATTATTAACAGGACAAATTGTTTTAGTAATTTGTTCATGGTATCAGGATGTCTCGTCATATGATGCTGTAGCGTAGCACTGCTCGCTCAGAGCTATCAAGGCCAAGCCCTTCGGGTGCTCGCTGCGCTCACAGCCTTGACAGCTCTGGTTCCCAGTGCTGGTGATTTCCCATCGACGGCGAGGGGTGCGCGACTTACGCTCCTGCTCAGAGCGCTGAATTTTATCATGTTGAATTTTCAGGCTATTTTTTATTGCCAAATCCGGATAGACCCAGATTTAATTAGAAAATCGTAAAGGATCGTAAGAGAGGGTATCTCTATTATTCACCTTTAAATTCTGGTGTGCGTTTCTCAAGAAAAGCTTTGAACCCCTCCTTACGATCTTTTGAATCACGCACGCAAGTGCTTCCTTCAGCTTCCACTTCGATCCCTTTATCCATGCCCTCATATTTGCCAGCAGCCATTGCTTTTAGTACACAACTGACCGCGATAGGAGGCCTTTCTGCTAGCTTTTGAGCAAATGCCAGGGCATTATCCATCAGTTTCTCTGGAGCAAATACCTGGTCTACAAGGCCTATATCAAGGGCCTCGAGGGCATTCAATGTTTTGCTAAAAATAATCATATCCAGAGCTTTTGCCCGGCCGACGATACGGGGCAGCCGCTGAGTCCCTCCCCACCCAGGGATGATGCCAAAATTTAGCTCCGTGAGCCCGATACTCGCCTTCGGGGTATTCACCATGAATCTGAAATGGCATGACATCGCAAGCTCCAATCCTCCGCCTAGGGCATAGCCATTAATAACAGCCACAACAGGTTTCGGAAACCGGTCGATCCTTATCCAGAGGGCCCTGGCCTTTGGGCTGATGACAGAGACATTATCCACGTCCTTCACGTCAAAGCCTGCTGAGAAGTATGTGTCACCAGCGCCGGTCAGGATTACGACACGGGTATCACGATCGTTTTCGACCACATCTATCACCTGTTCAAACTCCTCGATGGACAAAAGATCCCATGCATTGGCAGGCGGATGATCCAAGATGATGATACTGATGGCGCCTCGTTTTTCTAAAATAATGTTTTTGTATCTCATTGTCCCATTCTTTCCTCTCTCACCTATTCACCCACATATTGGACTGCGGTTATCTCTCTTTTTCAGTGTCGTTTTCGCTGTATTTATACCATATCATTTTCTCTCTGCTTGGGCTAAAATCATTTCAGCTATGATGCTGACAGAAATCTCCGCAGGTGTTTCAGCTCGTATGTTAAGACCGATCGGCGCATGGACTTCATCGAGTCGTTTTTGAGGGATACCTTCATTTCTTAGTTGTTGAAAAATCATGGCCTTTTTGCGGCGACTACCGATCATGCCAATGTACTCTGGCGATTGAACAATCACTTCTCTGAGGATATCCAAGTCAAAAAGATGACCACGCGTGACAATTACCACGAAATCGTTATAACCCAGCTCAACATTTTTAAGGGCATCTTTATAAGGAATCGCCCATACCTCCGAAGCCATTGGGAATCTATCCCGATTCGCAAAGGCTTTTCTATCGTCAACAATAATTACCTGAAAGCCAACACGCTCTGCCATCCAGGCAAGATCCAGTGAAATGTGCCCGCCTCCGAAGATATAGAGGGTGGAGGACAATTTGAGAGGCTCTAAAAATAGAAACCCTTCACCTTCTGGATGGGGTATGAACGAAGGGACATCTCTTCTTTTGATCGCTTTTTCAATTTTGGCTGTTATTGCATTTGACAGCCTGGAAATTTTTTCCACAATTCCGGTTGGTTCAAATATGTAATGGGTTTCTTCAAAAGGCCTCTGCTTCTTATCAATCCATGTCAGAAAGAAAGCCTCTTCTTTTATAAATAATTTGTCATAGAGTTCCCGGACAATTGTGAGGGCTTCCGGAGTTAAGAATTCCAGAAAAATTCTTGCCTGGCCCCCACATATCATTTCCGTTTCCGCAACTTCTTTTCCAGTCATAGAAATGTCAAGCAGCAGGCTATCTGGTTTTTCGTACAAAGTCTTTGCACCTTCAAGGACTTCAGCCTCAAGTCGGCCTCCTCCGATTGAACCCAATATATCTCCATTAGATTTTATTAACATTCGTGTGGCAGCCTTACGCGGTGTGGACCCCTTATGCTCTACCATGGTTGCCCATACAACTGGTCGTTTCTCTTTTAAAAGATGAATTGTTTTTTTTAGTATTTCTTTCATTGTTTTAGCCTTTAGTCATTATATTTTCGACAGATACACTCCAGAACAGATCCACCTATGGCTCGCGCTTTTTCACTGATGGTTTTGACGTACCCTCTATCACCGCGGGGATCGATATCTCCCACCTTAAGCCCGGATTTAACTCGCATACCGGAGCGAATAAACCCTCGCAGAATACCCGGAATTTGAGCCACAACAGGTTCGCTTGCAACGGTTGCTACTACTTGCCCCGAGTCAACCGAATCACCCAAAACAAACTTGGTCTCAAATATTCCATCTGCCGGGGCCCGCAAAATCCGTTCAAGACTGAAACCTGATATTGTTCCTGGAACGCCTGTATTAGTCTGGGCATAGCCGGATTCAAATATTCGTCCCAGGTGATGACCGCGATTGGTTTCCACAACTAAATGTGCATTCTGACCGGCGTTGTATCCCGGCCCTAGCGCAATCACTAGTGGCGCATCATTTATATAGATTCCCGTGTTTCGTTTGCTCAAGGTCGCTTCTACCAGTATATCTGGTTTGATATTGTTCATTATTTTCAACTTCGGATCAATCAAAAGAGGGATTTGTGAATTCTCCCAAGCTTTTGTTATTTCATCCGGATGTTTGATCAATATCGCCTCGACCCCTTCTACTGTCATTCGACCCTCATAGACCGCTTCGCAGAATGAAACAGCGCGACGAACAGCTAATGGCTTATGGGTCTCGGTCATCAAAACCCGGATATGGCTCTTATGTAAACGCCAAGCCACACCGGTAGCCATTTCCCCAGCACCCTTGATGACCACTAAAAGGTCTCTTTTCATTTTATTTGGCTCCTTTGACCTGCCCCCAGTTTTAGTACCACTTGTTAAGTTAGAATACGGGGTACATTTTCCCCACCAGATGTAAACCAAAAAGGTTCAAAGGTCAAAGACTGGGTAGCCTCCAGTGCTGGCGGCCTATAGTCAAAACTGCTGTGCGGCCTGATGGTATTGTACTCTTTTCGCCAATCCTTAGATCAGCGCTATTTTGCCCGCAAAACAACGGTGCCTTTAAAAGATTTCAGCAAACGTCTGAAAAATGCGGGGTGATGTGATTAGATACCACCCCGATTCGAAATAAAATTCATGCTAAGCAATTTTAACCTCCGTATGCTCTGCGAAGAGAGGGCAAATAGGATAGATAAGTTAACATAATGATAATTGAATTTATTATATTGGGATATTTTAATCGAGTATTGGGTAAAGTGGGTATGCACTTCGCTCCAGCTAATAGGCTATAACGAGTTGAATTAAAAGGGTTTTAGCTTGCTTTGGATGAAAGCAAATTTCAATAAAAGTCTTTAAATTCAAAGAGATAGCCACTATGAACAGGAGTTAAGTGCATAGCCGCATTGGGTAATATATCGAACCCTCTATCTTTTCCTGATTTGCTTATGGATTGCGCATGACAAACCCACAAAAATTCAGCCTTGAATAAATTTTAGATTACGTGCCTGCATCGAATCTTTTAATGTGCATGAAAAAGTTGGGATTGGTGAATGGAAGCTGCAATTAGGAAAAATTGCAAATGTGTACCTGATCGTGAATAAATTGGGGATTTTCGCAACCTGCACTAGCTTGCCAATAGCAACAATGCCGTTAAAATACCTGAAGTACAGATATCATGGTTAAATTTCTCTTTCTGCCAAGATCCGAGGTTGCGAAACACTTACTACTTTCAATAGAGACCATCCAAATCCAAACTGTTTGAACCTGTAAAATGACATAATCGGGTAGCCGGGGGGGTTTCATCCCCAGCCATTGAACCTATCTTCCTTTAAACAGGGGCGGTCTTTTTTCCAAAAACGCAA
>JGI24024J18818_10000433_pt1 | contig 15605 bp, 18 predicted proteins | sample Cruoilmetagenom2_FD_18818 | JGI IMG/M metagenome (IMG submission 18818) | reverse complement strand
GATTTACTGTGTATGCAGTCCCTATTGCTGCTATATCTGCCGTTTATCTATTCTGGGTAATAGCAAAGATATTAATAAAAGATAAAAAAAATAAAAAACTTAGATATACGTTTGTTGCCTTTGCAACAGCAGCGATGCTTTATCCTAATATTATGCATATTATCGGCTATAAGGTACCGACAGTTTTAAATAAAATAGAAGTGGATGACCTTGAAAAGCTCAATAAAATGGCAAGTCCTAAAGATTATACGCTTACCTGGTGGGACTATGGATATCCTATATGGTTCTACTCTGATACGAATACTCTTATTGACGGGGGGAAGCATACAAAAGATAACTTTATAATCTCTACCCTTCTTCAAACAGATTCAGCTGATCTTGCTGCGAATTTAAGTCGCCTGGCAGTGGAGACCTATGTGGATTCTAATTATTCCATTGTTTCAGATACTTTGTTTAAAAATGGACAAGAAGATCAGGTGGATCCCAATTTACTTTTGTCTGAATTGGAAGACTCTGAATATAAATTACCAAAAAAGACAAGAGATATTTATCTCTATCTACCTTACCGTATGTTAAGGATATTTCCTACCGTGGCAGTTTTTGGCAACTTGGATCTGACTACAGGTAAAGCAAAAAGGAAGATCTCTTTTTATCCTACTGCTGCAGTCAGTAATCAAGATGGGGTCATTGCTTTTAGAAATGGTATTACTTTTGATACGCAAAAAGGGATAGTAAGCTTTGGGCAGCAGAGAATACAGGTGAAGAATTTCATCATTACCCAAAATACACAAGAAGGCAAAGTTCAGCTTCAGTCTCAGCTCTATCATGCTGACGGCGAGTATGCTGTTGTCTATATGAAAAGTTATAATACTTTCATTGTGATGGATATAAAAACATTTAATTCAACGTATGTACAGATGTTCATACTGGAAAAGTATGATAAAAATCTTTTTGAATTAGTGGTTTCCTCCCCGTATAGTAAAATTTATAAACTTAAGAAATAGATGGGTTTAGCAGGTATCCTTAGGTGATAAAACGAAAAATATTATTTATTGTTACTGTCCCCGGACTGGGGGGTGCCCAAAAGTGGGTTGCGGATCAAATTAAATTATTTTCGGAAGAATTTGATCTTTATTTTTCTTGTGCAGAGGATGGATGGCTTGTAAATGAGGTTGAACCCCATGTGCAAGCTATGTTAATAGATCAAAACCTAAATAAGAAATTTTCTCTTTCATTCTTACGTAATTTAAATCAGTTTATTGACAGAAATAAAATAGATCTCATTGTTGCAAGTTCTGCCAATGCAGGTGTACATGCACGGATAAGTCATCTTTTTACAAAGAAACAAGTTATTTATGTCAGCCATGGTTGGTCTGCTGTCTATAACGGTAATAAATTTACACGTCCAATATATATTATGGTTGAATTATTATTGTCAAAGTTGACAAGTAAAATTTTAAATGTCTCTGCAAGTGATCGAAAGATTGCAGAAGATATTATTGGTATCAAACAAAATAAAATGGTACTGATAGAAAATGCTATCTACCCATTGGGTAAAAAGCTTGAAATAAGAGATGAAAATAAATTGAAAATTGTTATGGTTGCAAGGTTTGAATCACCCAAGAGGCAGGATCTATTAATACAAAGTGTACAAAACCTGGAGGATGTTGAACTTTATCTTGTAGGGGACGGAACCATGAGGGAACAATGCCAAAGAGATAAAGCAGATAATATTCATTTTGTCGGTGCCAGTGATAATGTATATGAAGTATTGCAGAATTGTAATGTGTTCGCACTTATTAGTGATCATGAGGGCTTGCCGATGTCTGCTTTGGAAGCGATGTCTATAGGGATGCCACTGCTCTTGAGTAATATTAGCGGATGTCAACCCTTGATAAGTAATAATGGATTTTTGGTTGACAATACAATAGCTGCAATTCAAGAAGGGATAAAGTGTTTGCAAAATTCAGACTTGAAACAGTTGTCAAGGTATTCATATTCTAGATATAGTGAAAAATTTAATTTAAATGATCATAAAGAACAGTATAAGGCTCTTTATGAGGGAAGATAAAAACTTAATTATAAGATAATCTATACAGTAGATTCTTTCTTGAAAAGATATCGATAAAGCAGCGTGTAGCAGATAATAAAGCAAAAGGCTATAGCAATATTTGTTATTGATCTATCTGAGAAAATAGTTGACAGAGTCATAAAAGGAAATGTGGATGCCATAATAAACAGTGCCGTTAGGGGATTGTTGTACGTGACCTGTCTGTAGATCAGCATATGTAAATGGTAAGCATCCGGCTGCAAGGGAGATAGCCCTATAGAGAGTTTTCTGATAATGGAAAAGAGCACTTCCCAGACCGGATAGATAAAGAGTGACAGAATATACCAGGGACTGACACTTTCATATTTACTTGCCAGAAATATACCTATAATTGCAACGATGAACCCCAGTAAATAGGCCCCTCCGTCACCCAAAAATATTTTACCTTTTGGAAAATTCAATAGGTAAAATGCAAAAGTAGATCCTGCAGTGATCAGAATGATATTCAATATCTCTATATTGTTCTGTCCGTAAGCTGTGATGGCAAAAGAGAGAAGTATTAGAAGTATGATCCCCGAAGCCAGGCCATTGAATCCGTCAATAATATTCACAGCATTCATCATTCCGACAATGGCAAACAGGCTAAAGATCACTCCCGTCCAGTAGGGTATAGTGATACCAAGACCCAAATAGGTCACCACAGAACCTGTGAGCCAAATGGCACTCAGTGCTGCCAGGACTTGTAAAAAGAGACGACGTCTGGCACTCAAAGAATTGTGGAAATCTTCAAAAATACCGGAAAAAAAGGCAAGCGTAAGCGGGAGAATAAAGTTAAATCCAAGGGGGAACAGCGTGATGAAAAACATCCCAAGTATGATACCTATACCCCCGGCTCTAGGGGTTGAGTCGCTATGATAGTTTTGAGGCTTGTCGTACTCTGCATCATCAATAAAGAGATCATGTTTATGACTGAAGTATATGATCGCCACAAGTGTGAACAGAGATATTAAAAATGGATAAATAAACAGAGATATCATAGTCAAATACTTTAATTTTTATAGAATTATACTGTAGGATTTATAATTTAAGCCAAATCATCCAATATGATTATAAATTAATAATTATTTATATCAAATACTTATCTTTTAAGAAAAATCAGATAAAATAGTTTTGGTTATTATTGCTATAACCTAAAATTAAACATTTAAAGGACAGGGATGTTAAAAAAAGTATTGACTGGAGTTTTAGTATTAGCTACAACTTCCGTATTTGGTATGAGTTTAAGTCAACTCAATGGTGCCTCAAAGGCAGAGCTAATGGAAATTAATGGTATTGGCGATGCTAAGGCATCAGCTATTATCAAAGAGAGAAAAAAAGGGAAGTTTAAATCATTTGAAGACTTTCAGCGTGTTGAGGGGATTGGGGAACAGACTTCTAAAAATGTAAAAAATGATGTGAAGTCTTCTCCTAAAGAAAAAAAAGTAACGAAGAGTACAACAAAAACCAAGTCTAAAAAGAAAAGTTAAAACCTTGAAGGGCTTAGGCTCTTCTGCATCACTCCTACGATAAAATCCCCTTTAACCACATTTTTGATACAATTCCACTAATCAACATTAAGGTATTATTATGACAGTTACACGTTTTGCTCCTTCTCCTACTGGTTATCTTCACATTGGCGGACTTCGAACAGCACTTTTTTCCTGGCTTACTGCGAAGCATAATAACGGTGAATTTTTACTCCGTATAGAAGATACGGATATGGCTCGTAATTCAGAAGAAGCCAAAGATGCTATCTTAAAAGCTTTTGAATGGGTAGGGATGAGTCATGATGGTGAAGTGGTGTATCAGTCTAAGCGTTTTGATCTTTATAAAAAGTATATTGATCAGCTTCTTGAAGAGGGAAAGGCGTACAAATGTTACATGAGTAAAGAGGAGCTTGCCGCTTTGCGTGAAGAGCAAATGGCTAAAAAAGAGCGTACGCGTTATGATGGCCGTTACCGTGATTTTACAGGAACTCCTCCTGAAGGTATTGAACCGGTTATTCGCATCAAAGCACCACAGGAAGGGACGATCTTTTTTGTGGATGGTGTGAAAGGTGCGATGAATATTGCTGCATCTGAAGTAGATGATTTTGTTATCGCCAGAGCAGACGGAGCGCCTACGTATAACTTTGTGGTTGCCATTGATGATGCACTTATGGGACTTACAGATGTGATCCGTGGAGATGACCACCTCTATAATACACCTAAACAAATAGTCGTTTATAATGCACTTGGATTTGATCTTCCAAACTTCAACCATGTTGCAATGATCAACAATGAACAGGGTAAAAAACTCTCCAAAAGAGACGGAGCCACGGATGTGATGGATTATAAAACCATGGGTTATTTACCAGAAGCACTGCTGAACTTCCTTGTGCGTTTAGGCTGGAGTCATGGTGATCAGGAGATATTCTCTATTGAAGAGATGATAGAATTGTTTGAACCTAAAAATATCAATAAGTCTTCATCTAACTATAATTTAGACAAGTTATTATGGCTCAATGCACACTATATTAAAAATATGCCGAATGAAAAATTGGCTACTTTACTGAAAGAGTATGGCGTTTCTATAGAAGGACATGATAAATTGGAATTACTTCTCGATGCGACAAAAGAGAGAGGGAAAACACTTGTAGAGTTGGCAGAACAAATTAACCTTATCTTGACAATACCAAGTGCGTATGATGAAAAAGCATCAAAAAAAGCTTTTAAGGGTGAAGCAAAAATGATTTTGGCAGATTTTGCTGTGATGTTGCAAAACTGGGATAAAACACTGCATCTTCCTTGTGATTATCATGAGGTGATGGAAAAACTTGTAGAGACAAAAGAGATAGGTTTTGGGAAGATAGGTATGCCACTTAGAGTAAGTCTACTTGGTTCTATGACCGGGTCTGGACTTGATGAGATAATGGCCATTTTGGGTGTAAGTAAGACTGTTTCCCGTATAGAGAAAGCAATAGCTGCGATAGAATAGTTTATCGGTTTATCCTATAAACGTTTACTCTTTTTCAAAAATAACTTCAAAGATTTATTTGCCTTATCATCCATCTCATAATAAATATGATCTAAGTACCAGGTAAGTTGATTGGAAGTGATCCCTCTTTTTTTTGCTTCTTTTCTTAAAATATATTGCGGTATTTTTACTTTCGTATGTGTAAATATACGAGCAATTTTTTGGATCTCTTTGCCATGTTTATTGTAGCAAAGTCTGGCAAAAACAAAAGGAAGACCGGTTTCTTTATACCAGGCTTCTGCCAAATCTATGCTCTTTCCCCCATCAAGATAATGTTTAAGTGCTGCATCACCTATAAGGACTTTACCCTGCAGATCTAAGACTTTGGCTAACTTGTTAGAAGTTGCAGAAGCAGGGTCACTTTCATTTTTACCTTCTAGCAGTAAAACACTGTAGACTTTTTTATCTGCAATGATACCCAAGTTGGTACATTTACACTTACGTGATTCAATAGATGAAATAAAAGCGGCATTGACTTCTCTTCTCTTAAGTGCTTTGTTGATCTGTGAAGGGACAGCACGTTTGTAGTTGAAACTCATTTTCGCGGCATTAGAGGAAATGTAACGTTTTAAAAACACTTGGAAAGGCAAGAGGTTAAGATAAGAGATAGAACCAAATAACATTGTTTACGCTCCTCTCCAAAATCCTGTTTAAGCGTAATTATAGCAAACAACTTTTATAATCGCGTCATTATAGAGGATGAAATAATCCTTATTTTGAAAGAGTGATTTATGGTAAAAGTAGAATTTTTAGGTCCTATAGGTAAAGCGTCTATGGAGATGGAAGCAGCTACGTTGGCAGATGTATCTGCAAAATTAAAAGAAGATAACTCTTTAACTGCCTGGTTAGATAAATGTGCAGTAGCGTTGAATGACACAATGGTGAATGATTTATCTACAGTACTTAAAGATGGAGACAGGGTTTCTATCTTGCCTCCGGTATGTGGCGGGTAAGCGGTGGAACTCTATCATGGTCCCTTAGATACCAAAGAAATATTTGGCCGCTGGCTTGATGAACAGGCTCAGTCAAACTATGGCGCATACATTCCTTTTGTGGGAACTATCCGTGCAGAAGATGACATTGAAGCTTTGAGCTTTGATATTTATGAGCCTGTGCTTCAAAAATGGTTTGATGAATGGCAGGAGAAAGCTGCTGCATTAGGGGCAGTCGTGAAAATGGCCCACTCTATAGGTGATGTACCTGTGCATACTTCTTCGTATGTTTCAGCGGTCTTTTCCCCTAAACGCAGAGTCGCATTAGAACTTATAGATGAGTTTGTAGAAGATTTTAAAGCAAATGCTCCTATATGGAAGTATGATGTGAAAAATGGCGAACGTATTTACGCAGCCGATAGAAGTACACCGATGGACGGTGCTGGGCTTTTACAATAAGGAATAATATGGCATTTATGCATTTTGACAAATCAATCGAGATGATAGAAAATCTTGAGATACACAATTATAAAACAAAAAAACTTTATTTGGTGGATACTTTAGGGTATGTGCTGGCTGAAGATATCGTGGCTGATCATAACTCACCGGAGTTTCCTACCTCTGCGATGGATGGCTATGCGATCATTCATGAAGATATGACGTTGGGTACCCTGAAGGTGGGAAGCATAAATCCTGCGGGTTCTGCGTTAAAAGAAGAGGTGATAGGCGGTACTTGTATCAAGACTTTTACGGGTTCACTCATGCCCAAAGGTGCTGATACACTCATACCTATAGAAAATGTAGAAGTAGATGGTGATGAAATCATTATAAAAGAAGAAGTACCTCAAGGATTTTCAGTACGGGAAGTAGGTGAAAACTATGCAAAAGGGCAACAACTTATAGCTAAAGGGACTAAAATAGATTTCCCTCAGATAGGGGTACTGGCCAGTTTGAACATTGCCAATGTATTGGTTTATGAAAAACCAACAGTTGCTATACTTTCTACTGGGTCAGAGTTACTCGAATTAGGACAAGAACAGACAAATGATTCTCAAATACGCTCTTCCAATAATTATATATTGGAAACTATTGTGAATAAGTATGATGGTATTCCTATGCAACTTGGCTGTATTCAAGATGACAAAGCAACTATTACTCAAGAGATTAGTGCTGCATTAGAAAAAAGTGATATAGTTGTGACTACAGGTGGTGTGAGTGTAGGTGATTTTGATTTTGTAAAAGATGTTATTTATGAACTTGATTGTGAAGTAGTGTTTAAGGGTGTGCGTGTGAAACCCGGACAACACATTATGGTCGCTCGCAAAGAGGATAAATTTATCATAGGGCTTCCTGGTTTTGCCTATTCCTCTACCGTTACGGCTTTACTTTATCTGGTACCACTGATAGAAAAGCTTCAACAGGGTACATCTTCTTTACGTAAAGTAAAAGCAACCTTGAAAGAAGCATTTATTAAACGTGCTAAAAAAGCAGAATTTACTGCGTGTAACATCACGCTTTTACAAGGTGAATATTATGTTGACTTTAAAGACAAGAAAGTGGGCTCCTCTGCCATACTTACCAACATGCTGGGAGATGTAGCTCTTTTGGCAACTTCAGAAGATGATACTTCTAAAAGTGTGGGTGATGAGGTAGAGATCCTACTCTTTTCCTAGAGAGCCAAGATAGACTCTCTGGCTTTTAAGAACAGTGCAAACTCTGCTGCTGTTTTACATCCCATTTTGATCGCATAACTTAATAATTCTTTATTGCTTGAGTAAACCATTTTAAATCCTTTTAAATTAAATATATCAAATTGTATATAAATTATGTAAAATTATATAAAAATATGTCAAATTGTCATACTTTTAAGAAAAATAGCATATAATTACCTATATATATACTAAAAAGGAGTCAAAATGTTAATTTTAGGTGAAATCATAGAAAAGCTGAAAGATGTACTTTCCGAAAGTACTATAGGAAAAAAGGTATTTGACAAAGATGTTGCAACAGCATTGAACATTCCCCAGGCGACATTTGCAACGATGAAAAAAAGAAATTCCATTCCCTATGAGGAGATCTTGGAGTTTTGTGCACTTAAGAAGATCTCTGTGAATTGGCTTTTTTTTGACCAAGCAGTAGATATGCTAAAAGAAGAAACAGAGAAGTTCTTTCAGGTACGTTATTTTTCTGATATTAGGGCGAGTGCGGGGGGTGGTGCAGAAATTTTTGATGAGAGTTTTGAAACAATCACTTTAGATGAAAAAATCATGCACAATATGGTAGGTATGGGGAGTACAGAACTTGAAGCTATTCATGTAACGGGAGAGTCAATGGAGCCGACATTACAAGATGGATCTATAGTCTTTATAGATAGAAATCAAACGAATATCAATAAAAACGGTATTTTTATTGTAGAAGCCAGTGGCAACCTATTTATTAAGCGTATCCGCCAAAGGGCTGATGGTATGGTTGAACTTCTTTCTGAAAATACACTCTACCCTCCTGAGCCTATGCACCCCGAGCAAGTTAGTATCGTGGGTAAGGTTGTTGGGAATATAGAAAGCTTGTAGTTTCTCCTTAATGCTGATTTGCGCACTCGACGCATCTCACGCTTTCGGGACGTACAGACATACGTCCTATCCCTATCTCTTCTTCACACTCTATGCAGATACCAAACATCGGTTTATCGATACGCAGCAGCGCATTATTCAATCTTGTAAGGCGTATTTTCGATTCGTCCAGTATTTTGTTGTTAACATGTTGTTCTCCCATGGCTTCGAGTCTTGTGAGTCTGCCTAAAGAACAATCCGGTGCAATGGGTTTTACCTTCTCTTCTAAAATGGCTATTTGCTCTTTGAGAGAGTGTATATCCTGGTTTATTGTCTCTTTAATAGTCTCTTTTTCTTTTTGTGTCATTGTGCGCTACTTTATGGTATATTAGAGTTATTATAGCAAAAGGAAAGCTTTGAAAGGCATAGTGATATTTTATTTTTTTAGTATATGGATCTGGGCGGAGCATAAGTACAGCAATGCACTGATAAAAGAAGACTCTCCTTATTTACAGCAACATGCACACAACCCTGTCAATTGGTACCCCTGGGGAGAAGAGGCATTTGCAAAGGCAAAAAAAGAGAGTAAACTTATCTTTCTTTCCATTGGTTATAGTACTTGTCACTGGTGTCATGTGATGGAAGAGGAGAGTTTTACGGATGAAGAAGTTGCAGCACTGCTTAATGAGAGTTTCATTTCTATCAAAGTAGACAGGGAAGAATTCCCACAGTTAGATAAAAAGTATCAAATGTTTTATATGGCAGTACACGGGAAGAGAGGGGGATGGCCATTGAGTATCTTTATGTCGCCCGAGGAGGAAGTATTTCATTTGGCTACATATATTCCCAAAGATGAGGCTTATGGATCTATGGGACTTATGAATATGCTGCCTTCCTTTACTAAGCTAGAAAATGAAAATTTGAAACAATTTAAAAACCGTATTCAAGAGTATAAAGAGGCTGCACGAAAAGGCAATAAAAAAGAGAGCCTAAAACAACTGGATCTGGCTGTGATGGATAAAGTGGTGAATGAGATTTTTGCAGAGTTTGACCAGAAAAATGGTGGATTTGCTTCAAGACCCAAATTTCCCGAAGCGTCTAAATTAGAGCTATTGCTCAGTATTTATAAATTAAATAAAAATAAACAAGCCTTTTTTATGGCAGAAAAAACACTCAAGAAAATGGCTGAAGGCGGGATCTATGATCAAATAGGCGGAGGTTTTTTCCGCTATACCACTGATTATGCCTGGCAAATACCTCATTTTGAAAAGATGCTCTATACCAATGCGGAACTTATACCCGTGTATGTCACATTGTATGAAATGACAGGAAATATCCTCTATAAAAAAGTAGTCGATGAAACCATCGCACAGATGGAAGATAACTTTATGGAAGAAGGCGTATACCTCTCTGCAAGTGATGCAGACAGTGACGGCGAAGAGGGTGGTTATTTCATTTATGAGTATGCACAAGTTGAAAAAGACTTGCTTGCATTAGGGATGAAGTCTAAAGAGATAGAAGAAGTATTGGCATATTTAGGTATAGAAGAAGATGGTAATATAGATGGTGATCTTTCACATACTCATATTATGTCACAGCGTATTCCTGATAAATTGGAAGAAGTAAAAGAGTATCTAAAAGGGGTAAGTGCAAAACGTACGTTTCCTTTTGTAGACAGGAAGATCATTACTGCATGGAACGCGATGATGATCAAAGCGCTTTTTTTCGCTTCTCGGATAGATGAGAAGTATTTGACATTGGGACAGCAGAGACTAGACTCACTTTTAAGACTGATGCGGAAGAAAGATACTTTGTACCATCAGACACTTTTGGGGAAAGAATCAAAACAAACAGCGTTACTTGAAGATTATGCTTTTCTAACGGATGCGCTGATAGCAGGCTATTTGAAAACCTATGACAAAAAGCATCTTTTAGACTCGGAAGCTCTAGCCGCAGAAGCAGTGCATAAATTTTATAAAAACAGACAATGGGTTTTGAGTGATGACGGTATAGAAGCCCAGGCAGACTTTGATGACAGATATTATACTTCGGCACTCAGTATGATGCTTGAAAATCTACTGCGGCTCTCTTCTCTGACTGAAAATCTTGACTACAATGACATTGTCAAAGAGACGATTAAAAATCTGGGAGCCGTGTTGGAGAAAAATCCTGCCCAGGCACCTAAATTAGTGCATACATTTTTGCGTCTTAAAATGGGAGATGTGATCATCAAGTCGACAAAAGAGAAGTTGCAAAAAAGTAGAAAAGAGATAGAAGCGATGGACTATCCTTTTATTTTAAGCAAACCCGAAGAGAGTGATAAGTATCTTGCTTGCAGGGTCAATAGCTGTTTTGACTACGATACAAACATCACAGTCTTGATAAAACAAATAGAAAAAGAGCTAAGGTAATTATGTTAACTATGAATGATGATTTAGAAGGTGCCTTAAAAGCGTATCTTCAACTATTGGAACAAGAAGAATATTTTGAAGCACATGAAGTGCTGGAAGAAGCATGGCACCCTTTACGATTAAATAAACATCCTTTGAAAAATCTAGCCAAAGGGCTTATCAATGGGGCGATTACTTTTGAGCATATTAAACGTAACAGAGACAATGCCAGCAATAAAGCGCAAAGAGTGATCGCTTCGTATGAAAGACATAAGCACTTGTGTACCGATGAGATCGAGTTTGCAGAGGCTTTCAAAAAAGCTTGTGAGAAGATCGAATCATTAAAAATAAAACATGCCGAGGTCTTTAATGTTTTGGTATCACGCTAATACTAAGCATTCGTACAATTCTGTACGCACCAACCCCAATCGTATAGAATGGGAAGATCAGCCCAGTACGTATAAAAACTATCCAGATAGCTATACAAAGGTTAAGCTCGATTTAGAGAACGAAGAAGATAATTTTCTTTATCATATCGCAGGACTTACAGCTAAAAAGTCTTACCCCAGTGGAGAATATTATCTGCGTATTAATCCTTCTGCGGGGGCACTGTACCCCAATGAACTCTATTTTCAGTCACGTGGAATAGAGGATAGGGAAGATGGTATTTACCATTATGAGGTGAGTTCTTCTTCTCTGACACTGTTGCAAAAGATTACAGAGGATGAAGGACTGGAACCTTATTTTGGATATAAAACAGCGATGAGAGGGTATCTCTTCTTAGTCTCGGCTATTTATTATCGTTCTTCATGGAAATATAAAAACCGTGCTTTCCGTTACTGTCTTTTGGATGCAGGACATTTATTGGGATCCATAGAAGCCTCAGCATGGCTCAAACCACATGCAATACAAATGATCTATACAATAGACAGAGAAAAGCTGAACCGTATGTTCGGGTTTGAAGAACGGGAATGGTTTTTGGCTGGAGCTTCCATGGCTGTGCCTATGGCAGAGCATGAAGTATCTGCCATTGAGTTTGAACTACCTTACATAGAGGGAAGCAGAAGCTTTGAAAAAAATCCTCTTATTGAACAAGCCTATAATGAAACGACAACGATGCAAGAGTGTAAAAGAGAGACCAGGGCACCAAAGTTTACCTATAATACTAACAAACTAAAAGAGACGATCTTTACACGCAGGTCTCAAAGAGGATTTCAGGAAGGAGCCATTACCAAAGGGCAGTTCAATTACATCATGGATGCTATTCATCAACCTGTCCTTAGTGATTGTGATGAAGATGTTTCTGTCTACATCGTTGTGAACCGTGTACTTGATATGCCTTTGGGTTTGTATAAAGATGGCAAGTATATTAAATATGGAGACTTTGCCAGAAAAGCAGGGTATTTGAGTTTGGAACAGTACAGCCTTTCCATGCAGGGAGCTCTTGCCTTTTTTCTTACTTCAAAAGGCAAAAATTACCAGGCACTCTACCAAAAAGCAGGCATTATCGGGCATAGACTGTATGTGGCATCTCTCTATATGGGTATAGGCTGTTCGGGTATCGGTGCCTATTATGATGACGAGGTGAATGAGTTTGTCGGAAATGATGAAATGGTGCTGTATGCTTTGGCGATAGGAAAATGATTGAAGTTCAAATAAATTGAATGAACCCATAAGATAATTAAATAGAATAATTATCTTAACTTTTTATTATATTTGTTATAATTCGAAAAAAGTAAAGGTTTATTATGAATAGATTACCATGGTGGATGGGCGGCATACTTATGTCAGGGCTCTTGCTTATGACATTTTCGATCTATGGTGCAGACAGACCCATCGGAGCATCTACGTATGTATCTTATTTTGCAGGGATCATCTTTGATCTGAATCCTAAAGAATATACCTATCTCAGAGAGATAGAAGATTCAGGTGCATGGGAAGGGGTGATGCTCTTTGGTGTACTTTTTGGTGGCTTTATCACTTCTGTATTCCTTACAAAAACATTTCGTTTTTCTCTTATCCCTACGGGTTGGAAGAAATATAAAAACCACTCTATCCTCTCACGTTTACTTTGGAGCTTCTTTGCAGGTTTTATTATGATCATTGGAGCAAGGTTGGCGGGTGGTTGTACTTCGGGTCACTTTATGTCAGGGATGAGTCAGATAGCTATTTCAGCGATGATATTTGGTGTAGTGGTGATGGCAACATTGGTCATTACGGGAAAACTTTTTTATAATACAAAGGAGAACTCATGAGAATCGTTGTTGAAACAGCAGGAGATGATTTTGCTTCACGTATCGTGCAGATGTTTGAAAATGTGATCAATCAGGGACATGGCTCTTTGGTACTGGTTTTTCTTATAGGTATTATATTTGGTGGTATCATACAGTACACAAGGGTAGATAAATTTGAGAAAATAGCAGGTTTCTCCATGCTGAAAGATACTATCATCCCAAAAATGCTCTTTCTCACGGTGGGACTTACCAGTATAGGTCTCTATTTTATGATAGACGCCGGCGCGGCAAATTACCATGTAAAACCTATTATTTGGCAAGGGCTGATCATAGGGGGTATATTGTTTGGTATCTCTATGGCAATTTTAGGTAAATGTCCGGGAACAGGTCCTGTGTCTATCGCAGAAGGTCGTATAGATGTACTCGTAGGAGCGATCGGAGGCTTACTGGGGGGATTGGTATTTACGTTGTACTATGATGACATCTTTAAACCGTTGATGGGAGAGAGTTCAGGAAATCTCGTACTGCCGGAACTTTTCCCTGGCAGTGAAGAGACAGTTGCACTTATCTTTGGTTTGGTCGTTATTCTTGTGGCTATACTCATCCCCAAAGTAGAGTTGGAAGATGAAGAAGAGAACCGTCGCTTGGAAGAGAAAAAGTAACGTTTAGTGTTTAAATTTATAGCCTAAGCCCTCGAGGTGTTTACGTAACACATCGGGGAGATCTCCCTGAAACTCCAAACTATCGTCTTTTATGGTTCCCCCTGTACCCAATTTCTTTTTGAGTGTTTTGAGTAAAGCCTGTAATGCCGTTTTGTCCAGGTAAAAAGGTTTTACAATAGTGACTACTTTTCCTCGTCGTTTTTCTTTTGCAAAATGAAGCTGGTGTTTTTCGGGAGACTTTATTTCAGTAGAGATTTTTTTAGAGGGTTTGTTTTTATTGTCCGAAGACCAGTCATCTCCAAAGTCAGCACCCATTTCAAATAGATTTTTTTTACGACTCGGCATTTAGTGCCTCCCTGTACTGAAGTTTACTTCTTGTCATATCTTTCTCCTTATTCAAAGAGTTAATTATAGTCTGTATCAAAAAGTAACCCAAGAACTACCATGAGAAAAAGCAGAAAAATAAATATTTTGGAGAGCATTTCATCACTTGGCAGTCTCATGGGTCATCCTATCTCGTAAATGATTTCAGTTTTATTTTTCTTGGTTTGTATCTCTTTGATACTCAAGCCCTCTATAGGCAGTTTCATAAAGTCTTCCATACTCTCCACTCCTGCCTTGGCTATCTCGCGTAAGACGATACCTCTGTATGCTTTTGCCCAGTGAGAGACTACCTTTCCGTCTTTGATGAATTTGAGCGTAGTGTAGGGTTTGCTGGGTTTGTAGAATTTGTCGTAAAATCCTGCACGCAGATCAAGTATTTCGTCATCTTTGAGATACTCTTCCATGAGATCTGCAGAGTGCTCATGATAAAACTTTTCAGTTTTTATCTCTCCTACGGCTTCTCCCTGTTTGAGTTTATACTCAGGGATGAGGTCTGAAGCACGGATAGGACCTAGAAGGTTTGAGAAGAGTATGACATGTGTATCTATATACTCTTGTGCTGTCTTACTTAATGCCTCATATTTAAGATAATCAAATGCAACTCCAGTATATCTCTCTATGGCTTTCATAGTGAGTTCATGGATGATATCTTTTTTATAATAGTTGATATCGGCTTCTTTTTTAATGCCAAACATTTTAGAGAGCACTTGCATATCACCTTGTTGTAAAACATTCATATAGGTATGTAAGAGTTTTGTACGATGAGGCAAAAGTGCTTCAAAAAGCAAAGTACTTGGATTAAAAGAGAGAGTCCCCCCAGGTTTTTTGGTTTCACTTGGTGCTAGTAGAATTTTCATTATATTGCCTGTTTGCCTGTTTTTTGATGCTGTATTCTATAGAAATTAACTAAAAAAGAGAAATTTTTAAGTATTTTACAAAAACCCTTGACATTTAAAATGTATTTGTCTATAATTCCCGTCCATTTTAAGTGAATAACTTTTAATGATGGTGCTGGTGTAGCTCAGCTGGCTAGAGCAGCTGATTTGTAATCAGCAGGTCGGGGGTTCGAGTCCCTTCACCAGCTCCATGAAATTTTTATCAGTGTTTGACCAGAAAAAAATCACTTAATCTCTTCAAAATTTTGAATAGTTTATGTAGATTAAGCATTATGGTGAGTTACTCAAGTGGCCAACGAGGGCGGATTGTAAATCCGCTGACTACGTCTTCGAAGGTTCGAATCCTTCACTCACCACCATGTAACCATATGCGGGCGTAGCTCAGTGGCTAGAGTTCCTGCCTTCCAAGCAGGCTGTCGAGGGTTCGAATCCCTTCGCCCGCTCCACATGGTAT
>JGI24024J18818_10000430_pt1 | contig 15634 bp, 10 predicted proteins | sample Cruoilmetagenom2_FD_18818 | JGI IMG/M metagenome (IMG submission 18818) | reverse complement strand
ATTGGACCTGCCGAACTGTGAGTTAATCCTGGATCTGAACTATGGCAGGACTCAAAATTTCTGGCAGGATCTGGCACGAAATAAAGGGATCCGGTTTATGGACGGTCTTGCACCGTTGGCTTATCAGGCCCGGAGAACTTTTGCCTTGTGGACCGGGCTTCAGGTGCCACCGGAGGAATTTTTAAAGGCATTGGATGAATCATAATTACTCATTAACCGGCAATAAAACAGTGAATGTACTCCCTTCTCCCGGATTGCTTTCTACGTCAATAAATCCACCCAGAGATTCCACCAGTCCTTTGACTATTGGCAATCCCAGCCCGGTGCCGGTAATGTATCGGGTCCTATCATCCTTGACCCGGTAAAATCGTTCAAATATTTTGTCCATGTATTTATCGGCAATACCGAATCCGTTGTCGACCACTTTCACCCTCGTGTTGATACCGGCCTGGTCAATGATTATCCGGATATTTCCGCCTTCCTGAGTGTAGTTGATGGCATTGGTAATCAGGTTGCCGAAGATACTTTCAATCGCAATGGGGTCAGCTGAAAGCTTGGGCAATGGGTTTTCCGTAAGTTCCATCGTCAATGACTGGTTTTTATTTGTGGCTTTTGTCCCGAGGAAATCAACGATGTTTTTAAGAATTTCTTCAAGACGCACCGGTTGGGGTTCATGGCAGATTAATCCTTCCTCGATACGGGAAAGATCGAGCAGGTCACCGATCAGAGAGATCAATCCTTGGGTTTTATCCTTGGCACGGGAGAGTACATGATGGTCGTCTGCGGCCATGTCCCCTACCATGTCCTTGATGACTAAGGCTAGCTGCTCGTGGATGGTTGACAGCGGTGAGCGTAATTCGTGGGAGACTTTGGCCACGAATTCAGATTTCAGGCGATCCAGTACTTTCATGTCCGAGATATCCGCGAAATTGACCACCGCGCCCAGGCACTCTTTTTTCTCCCCAAGAACCGGCTGACCCCGCACTAGAAAGTATCTCTTTTCGGAAATTTTTAATTCCTGATCGGGAATGTCGTCATAGTCCACGTGTTTCCCGGTAGAGATTTCTCGGATTAGCCGGCACAAGTCGGCATCCGGAATATAATCCTCGATAGCCGAGCCGGGCTTCATTGGGGTTTCTTCACCCAGATGATCTCGAAAAGCCGGATTCATCAAAACGACAATTCCATCGGTATTGGTAACCAAAACTCCGTTCGGAAGAGATTCTACGATCGTGTGAAGACGACTTTTTTCAGTATCAAGATCTGAGAGGGTTCTTCTTCTTTCCATCTCCAGTCTTTCAGTTTCCCGGGCAAGTAGAACCCTGTCTGCGGCGCGTTTTGCCGTGATTCGCATTTGGTCCGGTTCGAAGGGTTTTGGGATAAAATCGTATGCACCTTTTTTCATGGCATCGATGGCCGTTTCAACGGTGGCAAAACCGGTAACCACAATCACAATGATGGATTTGTCCATCTGTATTATCCGTTCCAGGACTTCTATGCCGTCCATTCCCGGCATCTTTAAATCAAGAAACACGATGGCAATTTTGTCTTTTGATAGAATTTCAAATGCATCCAACCCTCTAGAGGCCTTTAGCACCTGAAAACCAAGACGACTTAAAATCCGTTCAGATCCGTCCCGGATGTTTTTTTCATCATCCACAACCAATATGCGTATGGTGTTAAACGTTTTATCCACGATTATCCCCTCCTTTGTCCTTTCCCCTCAGGGGGAGCTCGATAATGAATACAGCGCCCTTACCGGGATTGTTTTTTGCATTGATATGGCCACCGTGTTTTTCAACAATACTATAGGCCAGGCTGAGTCCCAAACCGGTACCCTCGCCTTCTTCTTTAGTAGTGAAAAAAGGATCGAAGATGTGTTGAAGGATATGATCCGGTATCCCCGGACCTGTGTCGGAAATCTCAATACAGACCCAATCCCTATCCGGCAATCGATAACTTTTAACCGTAAGTCTCCCTTTGCCGGCCATGGCCTGGGCGGCATTTAAGATGATATTCATAAAGATATGGTTGAGCTGTTGGATATCTACCGGAACCAACGGAATTGATGGTGATAGATCTTTTTTGATTTCAATATTATGAAAAAGGGTTTGATTCTCAAGTAAGAAAAGGGTCCGGGAAACAGCTTTATTAATATCATGNGGTTGAATGAAATGGCGGGTCTGACGGGAAAANTCGAGCAGTTCTTTAACCGTGTCGCGGCACCTCTCCGCATCTTTTAAAATGCGGTGAAGGTCCTCCTTAATTCCCACTTCAAGTTCGTATTCTTCCAGGATCAGCTTGGTAAAAAGAGTAATTCCTCCCAAGGGATTGTTTAGCTGATGGGCGACTCCGGCAGAGAGTTTTCCCAATGACGCCATCTTTTCGGCCTGCAAAAGCTGAAGCTGGGTTCTTTCGAGTTCCTTCTGAATTTGTAGTTTGTCGCGTAGATCATGAAAGAATCCGATTGTGGCCATTTCTTCTTCCTGGTCATAAATAATCGAGGCATTGAGGCTAATGGGGATTCGGTTTTTAGCTTTATCTAAGATCTCGACGCGGTATAATCTGAGTTTTCCCTTACCATCGGGCATGTTGTTTCTTAGTTTCCGCATAACCTCGAATTGTTTCTGGTCGGGGTAAATATCATGGATACTCAAATTGTTAAGCGCTTCTTCAGCCGTGAAGCCAAAAACTTCTTCGGCTGCCTCATTGAAAATAAGAATATGACCTTTCATGTCCGCTACAATGACACCGTCGGCAGCGCTCAACAGCAGATTATGCAATAGTGCATTGGCCCGTCGTACTTTACCTTCAATCGCGCGGCATCTTAATAAGATCCGGTGACTCGTCTTGCTGGAGTCGTAGTGCCGGCTGGCCGGTTTCAAGGACTTCCTTGACAGCACAGTTCATACAAGGGGATTCCCGATTGTAATAAATATCATGGCAGTACTTACCGAAAAGGGTCTGATCGGCGGTTGCATCAGGTGAAAAGCTAGCGGCCAGAATTTTAAAATCCGGTGAGATGACGATCATTCTTTTTCTAAATGCATCGACGGCTTTTAGTAAATATTTTTTTTCCGCTTCGGTTCGCATACGCCCTCCGCGATGGTTTATAAAAGCTTTTTCCATATTCATCCGGCCATATCGAGTGCGGTATGGCCCCTTCGACCTGATAACGCCATGGTCAGCGGCAACGATTAGCTGTCCGCTGGATCAACCCACTGGCCTTTAATTCTTAGAAACTACAAAATACGCGAATTGCGCGAAAGGGGTTGGTTGATGATTTGTTTTCCATTTTCGCGCCTTTCGTGTTTTTCGTAGTTCCCTCCTCCTGGTCTACAAAATCGCTACAACCTTTTAAGTAGCTGATTGGCCGCGGTAAGCATCGGATCCCAGGTGGGGCCGAAGGGAGGGGCATAGGCCAGGTCCGACTGACTGAATTCATCCACAGTCAAACCGGCATGAAGCGCCACGGCCGGCGCATTGATGCGGTGGGCCACGCCGTCTTTTCCCACCATTTGAACACCGAGAAGCCTTCCTGACTTTTGGTCTCCCACCATTTGGACAGAGATGGGGGCCGACCCAGGATGGCCATGGGCGCGGGAGCGGGATTGAATCATCACTTCCACGGGGTCGAACCCGGCTTCGGCGGCCGATTTGGGATTCAGGCCGGTCCGCGCAACTTCCAGATTAAACACCTTAAACACGGCGGTACCGGCAATGCCCGGCAGCGCTTTATTTTTACCGCAGACATTATCTGCTACGGCCCAGCCGGCCCGATTGGCACGTAACGCCAGTGGCACCCAGGTTTTTTGACCGGTTACCACATCGAATGCATCGGCGCAATCACCGGCGGCAAAGATATCATCCGCAGAAGTGCGCAGTTTTTTATCCACCGCAATGGCATTGCCAACGCTCAGTTCAATACCGGCGGTTCCGGCCAGCATGCTGTTGGGCGCGACCCCGATGGCCACCAGCACCATATCCGCCGGATATTCTTCATCTTCACAAACAACGGCAAGGCCGTTTTTTCGTTCCTCGACTCGTCGGAAGGCTTGTCCGGTCTTAACCCCCACTTCGTTTTTTTCAACTTCTTCGCGGACCACGGCGGACAGGTCAGGATGCATCCAGGGCAAAAAGGTTGGCCGGGGCTTGACCATATCGACCGCGATACCAAGGCTACGCAAGGCTTCACACATCTCAAGGGCGATATATCCCATGCCGATGATCACTGCTTTTTTAACATTTTTTTCACTGATATGGGTTTTGATCCGTCGACCCTCTTCCAGGCTTTTAAGCACCATAACACCAGGGAACCCGGTTCCCGGCAGATCCGGTATGATTGCCGAAGCCCCGGTGGCGATGAGCAATTTGTCATAATCAAACGCAAATGATTCCCCCGAAAGTGTTGTTCCTTTAATATTTAGGTTTTCCGGATCGATGGATTGGACCGTATGATTGGTAAGAAGATCGATCCCTTGCTTTTTCCGGAAAACGTCGGCCGTCCGCACAATCAACCCATCCATTTCCCGCTGGGGATCGCCGATGGCATACGGCATCCCGCAGGCGCTGTAAGAGACATCGCCGGTTTTCTCCAAAACGACCACATCCATATCCGGCTGGTGCCGCTTGGCCCGGCTGGCGGCGCTCATACCGGCGGCATCGCCGCCAATAACGACAAATCTCATCTTAATCTCCTTCCCATATCAATTCGTTTGGTGTGTTGACCTGTTAGTCGCATTTCAGAAATAGGCTTGTTTTGATTGACAGGCATATCGACAATCGGTCTATTTTGATTCGGCGCTGTCATCAGGTGACTCTTTTCTTTACACCGATTCTCCCATGATGCCAACCATGATGCTTTGTTTATCGGCAATATTCTGATAATAAAGCCAGAATCGCTTATTACAAGATCCGGATATCTCTTGCATAGGTTCAGCGGTTCATCGTTCAGGGTTCAAGGTTGAAGGCCTGAACTGGTTGATTTAGAAGAATGAAGGAATGACGAAAATAAAGCACCTGTTTAACCCAATGGGAGAGAGCCGTTATTATTTATCTGTGTTACATTGCTTGAAATATAAACATATTATCAGCCTTGAACCTTGACCTTTGAACCCAGAACCACTCAATTTAGATTTTATATGAGAACCTCGTTATACAGAAAAGTCGGCCTGGCCACGCTGATAATGACGGCATCGGTGTTTGCCAGCCGGGTTATCGGCCTGGTGCGGGAGATGGTTATTGCTCATGCCGCCGGCGCCACCGGTGCCGTGGATGCCTACCAGATTTCGTTTATCCTTCCCGAGATACTCAATCACATTGTTGCCAGCGGGTTTCTGTCCATTACCTTCATCCCCATTTTTTCACGCTACCTGGCCGAAAACAAAGAATCGGAAGGATGGCGGGTTTTTAATATTATCCTCACCGGGCTAGGCACGGTGTTGCTGGTATTGATCTCAATTGCCGTTTATCTGGCCCCCACTCTGGTGGCCGTTTTTGCTCCGGGTATCGATGATCCTGCGTTAAAAGCCGAAGCCGTCAAGATGACCCGGATTATTCTACCGGCGCAGTTTTTCTTTTTTGCCGGTGGCCTGTTCACTGCGGTTCAGTTCGCCAAGGAACGGTTCGCTCTGCCGGCCCTGGCTCCCTTAATATATAATCTGGGAATCATTGTCGGTGGCGTGTTGTTAGGTCCCCATTTGGGTATGCTAGGGTTTTCCTGGGGTGTTTTAGCCGGTGCTTTTGCTGGAAATTTTTTGCTTCAGTACATCGGCGCTCGTCGCGTGGGGATGCGGTTGGTAATTAATTGGAAACTGGGACATCCTGATTTCAGGGCCTACATTTATCTGACCCTCCCCCTCATGGTGGGATTGACCATGACTTTTTCAACGGAGATTTTTCTGAAATTCTTTGGATCCTTCCTGCCTCGGGGTAGTATCGCCGGGCTGAACTATGCGCTGCGAATTATGTTGCTGCTGGTCGGCTTTTTTGGCCAGGCGGTGGGGGTCGCGTCGTTTCCATTTATGGCCCGCCTGGCCGTCGAAAAAAAAATAGACGAAATGAACCGGCTGCTCAACAAAACCATGCGGTATCTGGCCCTGGTCATCCCATTGGCGGCATTGATCATGGTTTTGCGGCACGAAGTCGTGTTGCTTTTGTTTCAAAGAGGACGATTTGACGCGGCCGCCACCGAACTGACGGCAGGTATTCTTGTGTTTATGATGATCGGTGCGTTCGCCTTTGCCGCCCAGACCGTGGTAGTCCGCGGATTTTACGCCCTCCAGAATACCTTGTTTCCGGCTGTTTTCGGTACGATTGCCGTGGTGGTCAGCATCCCTCTCTATGTGATTGGTATGCGGGTAATGGGTGCTAAAGGAGTCGCCCTGGCCATTTCCGTATCGGTCACGCTACAGGTGATTTTCTTGTTCATGATCTGGAATCGACAACATGATAATAAAAACAGTATCTTAGTTTTTACCTTTCTTCTAAAAACAGTCTGCCTAAGTATTCCCCTGGGAATCGGATTGGCCTGGATTCGAAACTATCTGGCCGGTTGGATTGATACGGCCACTTTTTCAGGGTGTTTGCTGGTCGTAGCGATTGTCGGGAGCTTGTTTATCACCGTCCTGGTGGCCGGCGCATTTCTGCTCAGAGTAGGGGAAATCCAGAGATTGATCGAACGGATGAATCCCAAAAGCCGTTGATTTATTTGACGAATCATCCCCTCTAAAAAATGGATATTTTTTATTGACTAAACCGTCAATATAATTTATATTAATATTAAATAAAATAAATATTGTTCATTATCAACAGGAGAATATCGTGGGTATACGTGAACGCAAGGCACGGGAAAAGGAACGACGCCGGCAGCAAATCATCGTGGCCGCCAAACGGGTCTTTTCCCAAAAAGGATTCAATAAAGCGACCATGGAAGATATCGCCGACGAGGCGGAGCTGAGTCCGGGAACCCTTTATTTGTATTTTAAAAACAAAGAGGAACTTTATGCGTCTTTGTCGTTGCGTATTCTCCAGTATCTAGGGATACGCGTGGAACATGTCCACCGGGATGCGGGGCCGGGGCCGGAAGAAAAACTCGAAGCGTTGATCGAGGCCATGTACGATGTTTACGATTTTGATCCATTGACCATTATCAATATGTTTCATTTGCAGTCCAGCGAAACCTTGAAGAATTTATCATCCGAACTGATGTCGCAAATTAAAGACCTGTCAAGGCAATCGATAAATGATATCGCCCGAATTTTTGAAGAGGGCATAAAAGCGGGACTTTTCATCAAGGCGCATCCGATCGCCCTTGCGGATATTTTCTGGTCTTTATTTTCCGGGGTCATTCTATGGGAATCCAGCAAAAAGGTCATTAACAAAGAGAAGGATTACATTAAAGAAACCCTTGCGTCTGCTTTTGAGGTCTTTTCCAGGGGAATACAGGTGGGGAAGAGCGGATAGCTCATTTCAGGTTTTATTCATGGTCAGGAGAATGACGAAAAAGGCAACGATTGCCCCGATACAGGTAGCGAAAATATCGTTGATATCAAAACGCCCCTGACGAAAATAAGATCGGGTATTTTCCAAAAATAAAATGCCGTCGAACCATTCCGGGACAAACCGATTGACGACGGCATGGTATTTCTGGCCTAGTTCGAAAAGGATATCGATCAGCATCCAGCCCAGGCAAATGAAAGCCGCGCCCCAAATCCGGCAAGCCAATATACCGGCACTGATGAGGGAAAAGGAAAAGACATGGACGAAGGCCGGCAGATTGGCCCCAAGGCAGCCGAAGATAACTGGCCACTGGTCGAACCGACTGAAATTATTTCCGAAATGTTTGACCAAGTAGACATCATCGGGCGGACGATCCACAAAATAAAAAACCGTTCCGATCAGGAGAACAATCATCCCGATAATAATCTGTTTTTTATTGATTGTGTGTCGTTTTGATCGAAGCGGCATGGGGACTCGGTTGACGATTGAAGATTGACGATTGAAGATTTAAAAAATGGCGGAGCGGAGCGACTTCAAAAAATCGTCAATCGTCAATCTTCAATCATTAATTAAGATCCATGTCAACACAGACGGTCATCATCCTTTTATCGGAAAAAAATCTAATATCCTTTTCAGCATAGGAGGCATCGCTATGACGAAAAAGTGGGTTTATCAATTTGAGGAAGTGGAAGCAGCGGAAAAATACGTTGGGGGTGACTGGGAAAAAGTTCGCGGCCTGATGGGCGGCAAAGGGGCCAACCTGGCCGAAATGGTTCGCATCGGTGTTCCGGTTCCGCCCGGATTTACCATCACCACCGAGGCTTGCCTATCTTATTTGGCCGAAGGGGGGCATTTTCCCGATCAAATGTGGGAACAGACCCTCGAGGCCCTGAAGACTGTTGAAGCGGCTTCGGGTAAAATTTTCGGCGATCCGGTCAACCCGTTGCTGGTCTCTTGCCGTTCCGGAGGCAAATTTTCCATGCCGGGCATGATGGATACGGTGCTCAACATCGGCTTGAATGAAGAAACCGCCCGGGGGATGTTGGCGCTAACCGGTGATGAACGGTTTGTTTACGATGCCTACCGGCGCCTGGTGCAGATGTTCGGGAGTGTTGTCATGGGGATTGATGACGAACCGTTCGAGGAAGTCATCACCGCAACTCGCCAAAAAAAGGGGGTAGCGTCGGACGCCGATTTAACCGCCGAGGACTGGAAAGAGGTGACGGAAAAATTCAAAGCCATCTATTGGCGCAAGGTTCAAAAAGGTTTTCCCGATGATCCCTACGAACAGCTCCAACTGGCCACCGAGGCGGTATTCAAAAGCTGGAACGGCAAACGGGCCATCGATTATCGAAATGCGGCCGGAATTTCACATGACCTGGGTACGGCGGTCAATATCGTCACCATGGTTTTTGGGAATATGGGAGACGATAGTGCCACCGGCGTGGCTTTAACCCGTAACGGTACCACCGGTGAAAACCATATTGAGGGGGACTACCTTACTAACGCTCAAGGTGAAGATGTGGTAGCAGGTATCCGGATCACTAAAGATCTTGCTATTATGAAAGCAGAGATGCCGGCGGCCTATGAAGAATTTGCTCAAATTTCCAAAAAGTTGGAAAATCACTACCGCGAGATGCAGGATGTGGAATTCACGGTTGAGAGAGGTAAATTGTGGATGCTGCAAACCCGGGATGGCAAGCGCACGGCCCAGGCGGCGGTAAAGATTGCCATAGAGATGGCCGACGAAGGCCTGATCAACCGCGAAGAAGCGGTGCTACGTGTCACACCGGAGCAGGTGGATTTTTTTCTGCATCCCCAATTCGATCGTCAAGCAGTGATGGCGGCCAAAAACGAGGGCACGATGCTGGCCTCGGGATTAAATGTATCGCCGGGCGCGGCGTGCGGTGTTGTCGCTCTGGATGCGGACCTGGCAGAAACCTGGTCTAAGGATGAAGGCCGGAAGGTAATTATGGTCCGTCCGGAAACCAAGCCGGATGATGTCCATGGTATGCTGGCCGCGGAAGGCATCTTAACCAGTCGGGGGGGGCGCACCAGCCATGCCGCCCTCGTGGCCCGACAGTTCGGCAAGCCCGCCGTGGTGGGTGTGTCCGAGCTTAGCATCGATATGGCCAAGCGGCTGATCAGGGTCGGAGGGTATGTGATCCACGAGGGGGATCAGATTTCAATTGACGGTACCGTGGGAGAGGTTTTTTTGGGAGAATTGGACACGATGGTGCCGGATATCAAGGACGAATGGCTGTTGAAGCTCCTTTCTTGGGCCGACGAGTTCCGGCGTCTGGGCGTCTGGACCAATGCCGATTACCCCAGCGACGCCGAGCGTGGCCGGGAATACGGTGCTGAAGGGATTGGTCTGTGTCGAACCGAGCACATGTTTTTTGAGACCAAGCGCCTGCCTTTTCTGCATAAAATGATTATGACCGAGTTGCCCATTGAACGGCGTGAGGCTCTGAATGCGTTGCTTCCCTTTCAACGGGATGATTTCGCCGGGTTATTCCGGGCAATGGACGGCCTGCCTGTCATCACCCGCTTGATCGATCCACCCCTGCATGAGTTTTTGCCCAATCAGGAGGAACTGCTGCATGATCTGACTGATCTCAAGCTCCGTCTGAGACATGCCGGTACCCTTCAGGAAGTGGATGCGCTTTTAAAGCAAATCGAGGAGAAAAGTCATATCTTAAAACGAGTCGAGAGCCTGCATGAGAGCAATCCAATGCTGGGGTTGCGCGGCGTTCGCCTCGGTATCCAAATCCCGGAGCTGACCATCATGCAGGTGCGGGCGATATTCGAGGCGGCCTGCATCGTGACGAAGGAAGGGGTAGAAGTCCACCCGGAGGTCATGATTCCTTTGACCAGCCATGTGAATGAATTGAAGGTGCAGCGTGAACTACTCGAAGCCGAAGCCAAAAAAGTGATGGAAGAGCAGGGCGTGAAGGTCGATTATAAATTCGGAACCATGATCGAAATTCCCCGGGCAGCCTTGACGGCGGATCAGGTGGCCGGGCAGGCTGAATTCTTTTCCTTCGGCACCAACGACCTGACTCAGACTACCTACGGTATTTCGAGAGACGACGCCGAGGCCGGGTTTCTCATCGCATACATCGAGAAAGGCATTTTACCGGATAATCCTTTCGCTACTTTGGACAAAGACGGGGTGGGGCAGCTGATGAAAATGGCCGTCGAGAAGGGCCGTTCGGTCAACCCGGACCTGGAATGCGGCATCTGCGGGGAGCATGGCGGCGATCCGAATTCCATTGCGATCTGTCACGAATTGGGGCTGAATTATGTTTCCTGCTCGCCGTTTAGGGTTCCCATTGCCCGATTGGCTGCGGCCCATGCGGCCCTGAAAGACAAACGTAATTAACGGGTAAGCCGGGAAGCGGGGTGACTGGGGAAACCTATCCATTGCCATAAAGAGAAATATGAGGTTCATTGCCGAATACGTTAGCCCATATGGGCGTGGGTCGCATTGCCAGCCGGGTGCTGTTTCGGGATGCGGATGACAAGTGGATTTATATCGGCTGTGTCATCCCCGACATCCCGTGGATCATTCAACGGTTGGCTGCCTATATCCTGCCGGGAATCGATCTTTTGGATCTTCGGCTTTACGTGGTCATTCAGGCATCGTTGTTTTTCGGCCTAGTTTTGAGTGCTGCTATCTCGTTGCTATTCAGGCCCACTCGGCGGATTTTTCTATTGATGGGGTTCAATTGTCTTCTTCACCTGCTTCTGGACGCCGGGCAGACCAAATGGGCCAACGGGGTTCATTTGTTTGCACCGCTATCATGGCGAATGACCGGTTTTGGCCTGTTTTGGCCGGAAAGCATATTTGCCTATTTTCTCACCGGATTCGGGCTCATTATGGTTCTTTGGTATTGGCAACCCACCTGGCGTCGGCCTGTCTTTGTTTTCCCGCCACCCTTTTTTATTCGCATCATGGCCGGCATCGGATTGTTGATCGTATATTTCAGCCTACCGTTCTTCTTTTTTAACGGCCCCGAGCAGTTGGACAATCATTATACCGCCACCTTACGACACCGCCATGCCCGACCCGGCCGGCCCATTGCCCTTGATCGTTGTGATTACGATCCTGACTCCCATGCGATTCGTATTTTTACCGGTGAAACCATCAAGGTGACGGGAATCAAATATCTCCATGCCGCCACGGTTTCCATCAAGGGACAATTTATCACGGCTGATCGGATTCAGGTCCAGGCTTTTCATGTCCACCGCCCATTTCGCGATGTGAGTTCTTTGTTAGGCCTTGCGCTAATCACTATTCTCTGGTTTACTGCCGGATGGAAAAAGCAGATCATCCGGCATTCATAGACTATCGAAGTTCTGCCTCAAACGGACGAGTTTGTTAAGGGAACATTCGATGGATTGATGCGAAGCGATGCTTGATGCTCGATGCTGGATAAATATGAAAACCCATTTCTTTTTTCATCCAGCATCCAGTATCATTTCATTAAATGCCCCCATCCGGACCCGACCATGGCGCATGATCAATTTATTTACCGATGCATTGGCGATACCCTGGAGGGACTCCAGGATGGTCTGTCCCATTTTTCCCAGCCCAGCCGAGTCGCGCTTATTTACTCCGTTTCATCCCAAGGCCCGATCCGGATCCACGACCCCCAGCTATTATTGAGTGGACACGAACCGATCATCAAAGAGCTTTACCTGGAATCCGGGATCTGGAAGAAACAGGCAACCAATATCTCCCGAATGGATCAACCCGGATTTCTCGATCGCGAGAAAAACCTCCAGCTAGCGGGATTAATATCTTTCGGGGGGCGTTCTCGATCCATGTATTACCAGATGTGGTTCACCGAGCACCATCCCGATATGTGCAGTATCGGTCCCACGGAACGATGGTTGGAACAGGCGGCCTGGCGGCTGGCCCACGATGTGGCCAATGAAGATTCTCTTTATACGGGGATTTCGGGTGCCTTTCTGCGTGAGTATGCGACCCATGCGGTGCGCGACCACATCATCGACGAAATGAATATCCGGCTGGGCTGGGATACCAAACTTCGGGTTTACCCGGTGTTGGACGCTATTCTGGGGATTTCCAGAACCTTTGAGGAAGGTGCCTGGCCAAGGGGAGAGCTGGTTTTTGCCGAACCGGGTTTTATTTCGGGAATCGATTTCGTGATCCGGTTTCCCAGGCTGGAACAGCCGAATATTGAAAACCACAAACACGTCCGCAAATTGTTGCAAGCCGTTGAAAATTCAAATCGCCAGCTCATTTCCAACGGAAATTATATCTTGGGAATTGCCGATGATCATCCTTCCCGGTTTTGCATTTCGGCGGAGTATCGAGGCCAGCGCGGGTTTTTAAAAATCGATGGCGAAGCGATCTGCAGTTTTGCCGATGGTCGTTTTTATTCAACCACTCATAGGGCCAAACTGGTGGAAGTGGAAGAAACCCTGCTTGAAACGAAATTGACCAGTGAAAGGCAAAGTGAGCTGTTTCAGGTCGTGGCGGACATCGTTCACGGCGCCCAGGAGCAAAAATACGGATGTACCGTTATCCTCGATTTTAATAAACAACCCCTCAAGCTTCAAGGACAACAACTCGCAAGCTCACTGGATCTTTCCCGGGAAAAGAACGTTTCCCTGGCCAAGTCCCTGGCAAAGGTTGACGGCGCCCTGCATATCGGGGCCGATTTAAAATTGCACCGGTTTGCCTGCCTCATGGACGGTCCGGCCATCGCTGGAGAAGACCGGGCCTGTGGCGCCCGGTATAACTCGGCCCTGAGATTTACCGCCGCTCAAAAGGATCTCATCGTGGTGGTCGTCTCATCGGATCGGCCGGTTTCGATCATCCAGGACGGCATGGCCCTAACCGCCCAGTGCCGATTCGAGCCGATTTCGCTTTCGATCCACATGCCGCCGGACCTTGAATCATGGCTGGCTGAAAAATGAACCCAATAGGTGTCGATTCAGATTTAGCCAATGACTGATCCTCCCCGCAANGCAATATTATGTCCCCGCTGCCGACGATTGATCAGTCCGGATGAACGCCTGTGTCCTTATTGCGGCCTGGCGCGTCCGGCCTCTCCATTTAAAAATAACCCCCTGGGCCGTACCCTGCTTGGGGAGAACTGGATATTCAAATCTTTGATTTGGATCAATATTGCCATGTTTATCTTTTCCATCCTGCTGAATCCTCGAGCCATCGGCCTGAATTTGAACCCACTTTCCTTTCTGGCACCGGATAACCGCAGTCTATTGCTTCTCGGCGCCACCGGTACCATTCCCATTGACCGGTTCGGCCGATGGTGGAGTCTCGTAGCGGCCAACTATCTCCACGGCGGTATTCTCCATATTTTTTTCAACCTGATGGCCTTAAGTCAGATCGCGCCGCTGGTCCAGCGCGAGTTCGGTCGTTATCGCTTTATCATTATTTACACCGTCGGTGGAATCGGCGGTTTTTACGCCTCGTACCTGGCCGGTATCAGCTTTACCATCGGTGCGTCGGCCGCCCTGTGTGCCTTGCTGGGTGCTGCCGTCTACTATGGAAAGAGCCGCGGCGGGGTTTACGGCCAGGCCATTTACCGGCAGATCGGTGGTTGGGCCCTGGCGATCCTGGCCTTTGGTTTAATTGTCCCCGGGATCAACAACTGGGGCCATGGCGGCGGATTTATCGCCGGCGCTCTTTTAGGGATGGTTCTCGGATACAAGGAAAAACGTCCGGAAAGCCGGCTCCATGGCCTGCTGGCCGCGTTGTGCATCGGTCTCACCCTGCTGGTTCTTCTTTGGGCATTGGTGACGGCGGTTTATTATCGCTTTGCATAGATGATGGTTTTGTAAAAAGTCTGGAATTTCTTCGAAGCGTCATTCTGGCGAAGGCCGGAATCCAGTTATTTTAGTATATTCTGGATGCCGGATCAAGTCCGGCATGACGGTGGTGGGACTTTTTGCGAGTTCATCATAGATTTATTTTGACAAATACTGGTCTTTTTGCTATTTTCCGGTGTATAAAGGAAGTTCCCTCCTTAGAACTGACGGTTCAACTCAAGGAAATTGGCCCATATGCCGGAATACGATTTCAGCGACGGGTTCAAACAAATAGAGGGTACCCGCAATGGATCGGGTGACAGGGTTCCGGTATTTGCTCAACTCCATGAATTTGCAATGCAATGGAACGGCATATCCGGAAAACGGTTTTATTCTTCACCACGGCTGTATGTTAAGGGTATCCTCGATACCGTAAAGGCGTTTCAATTAGATATTCCGGACATCGTCTGGGATGCATATAACCTGGAAGCAGAAACCATGGGGGTTAAGGTTTTTTTCCACGAGGAGCAATCTCCGGCCCTTGATCAATCCCGTCCGTTAATAGAAACCGAAAAAGATCTGGCTCGGCTGAAGCCGCCGGACCCTTATACATCGGCCCGAATGCCATTCGCTCTCGAATGTTTACATATCTTTAAAGAATTGACGGGTGTTGCCGCACCGTTGGGTTTCTGTGCCCCATTTAGTCTGGCAGTGCTGCTGATGGGTTATGAAAAGTTGGTCATGGCCATTTATGAAAAACCTACCTTTGTCAAGCAAGTGTTAGATTTTCTAACGGAAACCGTCATCGCGCCTTATATCCAGGCGGCTTTCAAGGAGAATGACAACTGCCCGGGCGCTGATGGTGCGGATGCCCTTTCGTCCCTTCCGTTTCTGACTCAGGATATGCTAGAGGAATTCAGCATCCCTTACATCCTCCGGCTTAGGGAACTATGTGGTGAGCGGGTTGTTGTTAGAAACTGGTGGGGAGATGCCTATGCCAAAAATGTGGAAAGCTTTTGGGATCAGAAGCTAAAAATATCAGGGGGTGTACTTGAAGTTCAGGACCCGGACCTGAACAAGGTCAGTCCTGAAAGGGTAATGGCCTACGCTGGGCCCAAACATCTTCCGGTAATTTTGGGCGTGGATCAAACCCTTCTGGCTGAAGGTGATGTGCAGCAAGTTGCCCAGCGAGTGCAGCACTATTTGAAGGTCGGCGGCAGGCAAAAACGATTGGTGCTTTACTTGTGCAACCTAAACCGCGAGACACCGGTTGAAAATATCCGCGCCGCCGTTGAAACGGTCGAGCGGTACGATCAGTACGATGATT
>JGI24024J18818_10000429_pt1 | contig 15659 bp, 19 predicted proteins | sample Cruoilmetagenom2_FD_18818 | JGI IMG/M metagenome (IMG submission 18818) | reverse complement strand
CGACGAAACCCCGAAGATGTGGGGTTTCCAAGCCGCCGGAGCGGCACCGATCGTCTACGGGGAGATTATCGATGAACCCGAAACGATCGCAACCGCGATCCGCATCGGGAACCCGGCGTCATGGAACGAGGCCGTCGCCGCCCGCGAGGAATCCGGAGGTCGGATCGAGGCCGTGACCGACGACGAGATCCTGGCTGCCTACCGATTCCTTGCATCCCGAGAGGGTGTGTTCTGCGAACCTGCGTCCGCAGCTGGTGTCGCGGGGATCCTGAAGTACCGGGACGAACTTCCCGAAGGCCCGATCGTGTGCACCCTCACCGGCCACGGCCTGAAAGACCCCGAGACAGCAGTGATAGAAGCGAACCTGCCGGGCCCGGTGACGCCAAGATTGGATGCGGTCCTGGATCTGTTGGGGTGGTGAGAAAGCCATGAGCGATGAGCTTTGAGCTTTGAGCAGGACAAGTCCCTCGGATTCTTGCTTATGGCTCACAGCTCATAGCTCAGGGCTCGAGTCAGAACAGTTGAAATAGACGGAACCTCCGCTACAATCTGTCTACTCCTTCAACCCGGCACCGTATTCGCGTGTCTTTCGGAGGGGCATTCCAGGCGATCTGAACGTCCGCTGTGGCGTTCGAGATCCCCATTCCCCGGGTCAATCGACCCTTCGTCCTGAAAAGGGGCAGCAATAGACATGAGTACCACCAGAGCCAGACTCCAGGAACTCGGTTTCGACGATCTCCGCTCCATGGCGGGCAAGGTCGAAGTAGACACCGAAGGACTGCAGAAGTCGAAGCTCATCGCCGCGATTCTCGATTCCGAGAAGTTCGACGCGTCGATGGTTCCAGAAGCTCCGGCCGAGACAGAGGCGCCGGCCAAGGCCACGCCGCGTTCCGACAACGGTCAACGCCAGGACAAGCAGGGTCAAGATGGCCGAGGGGACGGGCAGAACAGAAGCCGTCGGAATCGCCGCAATCGAACCCAGCGTGATCCGATCGACGAGTCGGAATTGGAGACCCGCCAGGGCATCCTCGACATCCTCCCCGAGGGCTACGGATTCCTCCGTTCCGCCGGTTATCTCCCCGGAGACATGGACGCCTACGTGCCCGCGAACGTCGTCCGTAAGTCGAAGCTTCGCAAGGGTGACGTCGTCTCCGGTCCGGTCCGTCCGGCCCGCGGGAAAGAGAAGTTTCCGGCTCTGGTCCGTGCCGCTGAGGTCAACGAAGGCGATCCGGAAGAAGCAGCCAAGCGGCCCCACTTCTCGAAGCTGACTCCGCTGTTCCCGGACGTGCGTCTCCGCCTCGAAGTCGACGGCAAGCCCGACGACATCCAGCAGAGGATCATCGACCTCATCGCACCGATCGGAAAGGGCCAGCGCGGACTCATCGTCTCCCCGCCGAAGGCAGGGAAGACCACGGTCCTCCAAGACGTTGCCCACTCGATCACTGCCAACAATCCCGAATGTCACCTGATGGTCGTCCTGGTCGACGAACGTCCGGAAGAAGTCACCGAGATGCAGCGTTCGGTTAAGGGTGAGGTTATCTACTCCACCTTCGATCGCCCCGCCGAGGAGCACACACAGGTCTCTGAACTCGCCATCGAGCGGGCGAAGCGACTGGTCGAAACAGGGACAGACGTTGTCATCCTCCTCGACTCGATCACTCGTTTGGCGCGGGCACACAACCTGGCAACGCCGGCATCCGGCCGGATTCTCTCCGGTGGTGTCGACTCGACAGCGCTGTATCCGCCGAAGCGATTCTTCGGTGCGGCCCGCAACATCGAAGAGGGCGGAAGCCTCACGATCCTTGCAACGGCACTCGTTGAGACCGGCTCACGAATGGACGAGGTCATCTTCGAGGAGTTCAAGGGCACCGGAAACATGGAGCTCCGGCTCGACCGCAAGCTCGCAGACAAGCGCATCTATCCGGCGATTGACATCGAGGCATCCGGTACACGGCGCGAGGAGCTTCTCTTCGACCGGGCCGAACTCGTCGAAGTGTGGAAGTTGCGCAGGGTGCTCATGGCCCTAGAACCGGCCGCCGCCCTTGAGCTGCTCATCGATCGGCTGAAGACGACGAAGTCGAACGCGGAGTTCCTGCTCAGCGTGGCAAAGTCGGGCCAGTAGACCCCTAGAGTTCCGAACGAAACAGGATCAGGAGACGACAACGTGAAGACCGGCATCCACCCCGAATACACCGAGAGCACCGTCACGTGCTCATGTGGCAACACNTTCACAACGCGTTCGACGGAGACTGANCTCCATATCGAACTCTGTGATCAGTGCCATCCTTTCTATACCGGCAAGCAACGCCTCGTCGACTCGGGTGGCCGNGTCGAGCGCTTCCGCAAGCGCTACGCGAACGCCGGNNTCGACACCGGCACCACACCCGCTGAGGAGGGCGAGTCCTCCGACGAGGACGCCTAGTTGAGCCGNCCTCCGGGCGCCAGCGTCGGCGGTCAGGCAGTCATCGAAGGTGTGATGATGCGNGCCCCCGAGGCGTGGGCCGTTGCGGTCCGTCGGCCCGACGGCGTCATCGAGGCCCAGAGCAACGATCTTCCCAGCATCACGAGCCGGTCCAAAGCGGCGAAAGTGCCGTTCCTTCGCGGGATCTTCGTGCTCGCCGATTCCCTGAACCTCGGTTTCCGGGCCCTCTCGTGGTCGGCCGAGAAGGCCGGTGACGAAGAAGAACAAGTGTCGCGCAGCGCAGTCATCTGGACGATGGTGCTCGCCGTCGTTCTCGCGATCGGGCTGTTCGTGCTCGTCCCCGTCATCTCAGCAGAGTTCTTGAAGCGCTTCTTCTCTGCGTCGAATCTCGCGTTCGTAGTCATCGACGGTGTCATCCGGATCGCCCTCGTGGTCGGCTACATCTGGTTGATCGGACGTTCCGATGACATCCAACGCGTCTTCCAATATCACGGGGCCGAGCACAAGACGATCCATGCGTACGAGAACGGTGATCCGCTCGACGTGGTGTCGATCCAGAGATACAGCCCCCGCCATCCCCGATGCGGCACGTCATTCATCATCATCGTTGCGATGGTCGCGTTCTTCGTGTTCCTCCTCCTCGCCCCGCTGCCGTTCGTGTGGCAGGTCATCTCGAGGATCGTCCTCATCCCCGTCATCGCCGGCATCTCGTACGAGGTGCTGAAGGCTTCTGCAGGTCACAGATGGCTCGCATGGGCGTCGAAACCCGGCATGTGGATCCAGGCGATCACCACGAAGGAACCCGACGACGATCAGGTCGAAGTCGCCGTGGCTTCCATCCTCGCAGCGCTCGACGAAGACTCGGTCAACGAAGTCAAGCAACGGGGACCGGTCGTCGCCGCAGCGCTCGCCGCCGAGTACAACGTCGTCGACTCAGACGATGGATGAGCGTCTCTCCGAACGGCTGATCGCCACCGACGAAGAGTTCGAGTCGAACCTCGCTCTTCTCGCGGATCCCAATGTCATTGCTGATCAGAAGCGGTACCGCGAGGTCACGGGCCGTCACGCCGAACTGAAGCCGATCGTCGATGCCTTCCGCCGATACCGAGACGCCGAGACGGAGTCCGAAGAAGCAGCCGAATTGGCGGCGATCGAAGACGACGCCGAGATGATCGAATACCTCAACGGGGTCGTTGCCGCCAAGCAGATCGAGATGGAAGAGACGGAGATAACGCTCCGCCGTCTTCTGATCCCGAAAGATCCGAATGACGAGAAAGACGTCATCGTCGAGATCCGATCCGCAGCGGGTGGAGACGAGGCTTCGTTGTGGGCAGGGGATCTCTACCGGATGTACGAGCGCTTCACCGAACGCAGCCAGTGGGCGATCGATCCGATCAACGTCTCTCCGTCCGACACGGGAGGGCTCAAGGAAGCCACCTTCGCCGTCAAGGGGAAGGGTGCATACTCCAGGTTCAAGTTCGAGGCGGGGCCGCATCGTGTACAGCGTGTCCCCAAGACGGAGTCGCAGGGACGGGTCCACACATCGATGGCGACTGTGGCCGTGCTCCCCGAAGCGGAAGCCGTCGAAGTCGAGATCCTCGACAACGACCTCGACGTCGAGACGATGCGATCGCAGGGTCCCGGGGGACAGTCGGTCAATACCACTGACTCAGCCGTGCGGATCACTCACCGACCCACCGGCATTGTTGTGTCGTGCCAGGACGAGAAGTCTCAGTTGCAGAACAAGCTGAAGGCGATGCGCGTCCTGCGTGCACGACTCCTCCAGCAACAGATCGCCGAACAGGCAGGGGAGCGTGCGTCCGTGCGGCGTTCCCAGGTGGGTACCGGCGAACGCTCCGAGAAGATCAGGACCTACAACTTCAAAGAGAACCGAGTAACCGACCACCGCGTCGGCCTAACGGTGCACTCACTCCCCAATGTCCTGGACGGTGACCTGGAAGTGCTGCATAACGCGCTGATAGCGGACGAGGCAGCGAGAGCCCTGGCAGGAGAATGAGCTGCCAGCTGTGAGCTATGAGCATTGAGCTATGAGCCCTGAGCAAGACGCGGTACCGACTACCGACGATCGAATACCGAATACCGATGCCCGGATACGGACTACGGACTACGGACTACGGACTACTTCGTCCTCCGAACTCCTGCGCTCGGTTCCCGACTTGCCGGACCATGAGACCCGACGCCTTCTCTCGACAGCTACCGGGCGGTCGTTCACGGATCTCGTCATCGGGGTTGATCCCACGAGCGATGACGTTGATGCGTTCCGAGAACTCGTTGAACGGCGGCGATCGGGGGAGCCGCTGCAGTACATCGAGGGAACGGTGCCGTTCGGACCGATCGAGGTAGCGGTTGATCCGCGCGTCCTAGTGCCGCGTCCGGAGACCGAACAGCTTTACGAGATCGCCTGTGACATCGTCGATGATCCGATGGTGATTGTCGACCTCTGCACGGGGAGTGGAAACCTCGCGATCGCACTCAAGCACACGTTCCCGTCGGCAACGGTCTATGCCACGGACATCTCACCCGATGCAGCTGATCTCGCTCGGGAGAACGCCAGGGATGCCGGCCTCGACGTGACGATTCTCGGGGGAGATCTCTTCGAGCCGTTGCCACACCATCTCCGGGGAAGGATCGATCTGATCGTGTCGAACCCTCCCTATCTGGCGGTCGCCGAACTCGCGGACCTCCCCATCGACGTACGCGACCATGAACCGACCGTGGCTCTCGTCGCCGGACCCGTTGGAGACGAAGTCCTCGCCAGGATCGCCGAGGCTGCGCCCGAGTGGCTCCGGCCAGGCGGAGTCGTCGTCTGTGAGATCTCCGAATTCCACGGTCCGGCCGTTGCCGGCCACTTCGTATCCGTCGACGGAGAGATCAAACAGGACCTATTCGGCAAGGAACGCTTCGTCATCGGAGCCGCACGACAGTAGGTTGTAGGGATGGACACACAGATCCTCTCCGCAGCCCTCGAAGCAGTCACCGCCGGTGAGCTCATCGGGATTCCCACCGACACGCTCTACGGCATCGCTGCCGACCCGTTCAATCCGGACGCACTCGACCGGATCTTCATCGCCAAAGGACGCCCGGGCATCAAGCCGTTGGCGATCCTCGTGGCCGACCTGGAGCAAGCCCAGCAATTGGTGGCCTTCGGCGACCGTGGTCTGGAGTTGGCCGAGGAACACTGGCCGGGAGCCCTCACGCTGGTAGTGCCGAAGCTCAAGTCGGTCCCCGATTGGATCGGAGACCCTGACCGACGGACGCTCGGTCTGCGCTGTCCGAACCACCCGGTAGCGCTCGAATTCCTCCGAGAGAGCGGACCGCTTGCCGTCACGAGTGCGAACATCTCCGGGCGGCCTGCTGTGTTGACCGACGTCGACGCGAGGAATCTGTTCGGCGATGATGTCACCGTGTACCTCGAAGGCGAAGCCGTTGGCGGAGAAGCCTCGACGATCATCGACCTCACCGAGCCGTCGGAGTGGGTACTGAGAGACGGCCCGATCGCGCCGTGAACCGTCCGATCCTCGGGATCATCGTCGGGACCGCGCTCGCTGCATCCGGCTTCTGGCTTGCGTTGCTGTTCCTGGGGTCGAGCGTGCCGATCGGGCTGTTCATCATCGCCACATCAGTGACGATGTCCATGCTCGCTGTCGCAGGTTTCGGCGGGGAGAAGGATCCTCTCGCAATCGGCATCAAGGCGTCGGTCGTTGGTCTCCTCGGCGGCTCGCTCCTCTTCGTGTTGTTCGCGGTCACCGGATCGGGGACGATCACGCTTCTGCTGCCTGCTGTCACGCTCGGTCTTGGTGGCGTCATCGCTCACCCAGGAGATCGGGATCCGCAACGGCTCTCCATGCGACTGATCGTGTCGGGCGTTTCAGCGATCCTCGTCGTGTTCGGGGGACTCGTCACCATCAACGTGTGGGCCCTGCTGGCGCCGATCCTGCCCCTTCCTTCTCTGGTCGCGGCCGACTGGGTGACCGACCGTTCGAAGGACTGAGAACGGTGTCCTCGCCGGCCGACCCACGACTACTCTGATGGATTGAACGACGAGGGGACCTCTTTGACCGATATGACACCGCTGGCGCAAGTCGACCCGGTACTTGCCGACCTCATCGGGCAAGAAGTCGAACGCCAACGCACCCACATCCACCTGATCGCTTCAGAGAACATCGCCGACTACTCGATGCTCCAAGTCGTTGGTTCCGTGTTCACGAACAAGTACTCAGAGGGTTATCCGGGGCGCCGCTACTACGAGGGATGCGAGGTGATCGACGCCGTCGAGAGTGTCGCGATCGAGAGGGCCAAGGCGCTGTTCGGCGCCGAACACGCCAACGTCCAACCCCACGCGGGATCGCAAGCGAACCTGGCCGCNTTCCTCGCTGTGCTCGATCCCGGCGACACGATCCTCGGGATGCGTCTCGACCAGGGCGGNCACCTCACCCACGGNTCGCCGGTCAATTTCTCAGGGAACATCTTCAACTTCGTTTCGTACGGACTCGACCCGCAGACCGAACTCATCGACATGGACGCAGTCCGGACCCTGGCCCTCGAGCACCGGCCCAAGATGATCGTGGCCGGATACTCGGCCTACTCGCAGATCCCCGACTGGGCGGGGTTCCGAGAGATCTCCGATGAGATCGGGGCGGTCTTCCTCGTCGACATGGCGCACATCACCGGCCTCGTTGCCGGCCGGGTGCATCCGTCTCCGGTGCCTTTTGCCGACATCGTGACTGCGACGACCCATAAGTCACTGCGGGGTCCGAGGGGCGGGCTGATCCTGTCCACCAACGAGTACGCCGAGGCGGTCGACAAGGGTGTCTTCCCGTATGCACAAGGTGGCGCCGTCAACCAGCAGATCGCCGGCAAGGCGTTGGCTTTCAAGGTCGCATCGGAACCGGCCTTCGCGAACTACGCCATGCAGATCGTGCGCAACGCGAAGGTACTCGCCGACACGATGGCCGCTGACGGTGCTCGGATCGTATCCGGTGGTACGGAGAACCACATGTTCCTCGTCGACGTGGGCAGCATCGATCCGGACCTAACCGGCAAGGAAGCTGCGACGTTCCTCGATCAGATGGGAATCACGCTCAATCGCAATTCGATCCCGTTCGATCCCCGTTCTCCGTTTATCACCTCTGGTATCCGATTGGGAACCCCGGCGGTGACGAGCGTCGGGATGAGACAGGAGCAGATGCTCGTTCTCGGCAGCGCGATCGTCGAGCTGCTGCGCCGCCGCAATGATCCTTATGCCCTCGCAACGATCAAAGAAGCAGTAGACGAACTGATAGAAGCCTTCCCCGCCTACCCAGAAGACTGCGTCGGCTACATCCAAGGCGATCGCGGGTAGCCGAAGACCCCCTGCGAAAGCACCCCCCTGCGTCCTCGCCTAGCGGCTCGTCCGCGTCCCCCCGCCTCCTCCGTCGGCGAGGGGACTTGCTAGGCGTGTCGGTTGAGCGGGTCGTTCACAGAGGATGGGTCGTCGAGGGCTTGTTGGATGATTTCGAGGGTCTCGTCTGTATATTCGATGACGTAGTCGTCCCAGAATCGGAGGACGAACCATCCGTGATCGAGGAACCAGCGATCGCGTCGGGCGTCGCGAGCCGCATCGATGTGGGTGTCCCCGTCTACCTCGATTGTGAGCCTCTTCTTGCGGCATACGAAGTCCACGATGAATGGGCCGATCGGTTCCTGCCGTCGGAACCGCACACCGAACTGGCGATGCCGCAGGCAGCTCCACAGGATCGACTCACCCTTCGTGGGGTCCTTCCTCATCTCGCGTGCGAATCCGAGAATACGTCGATTGCGCAGTGTCATCACCCACACATACCGCACTTGATGCAGCGAATCAATACTCCTGACGAACCGACGCAACATCCCTTGCCTGTCCCCTCGCCGACGAAGGAGGCGGGGGGACGCGGAGGAGCGCTAGCGACGACGCAGGGGGGTGCCCTCGACGCAGGGGGGTGCCAACCCGCACTTTCGTTTTCCTTATAGGGTCTTTGGGCGGTAGCCTGGTTTGCGGCAGATGGGGCAACGGGTAATGGCCCCTGGGAACCTGGGAGAGACCAGTACATGGACGGGTCGAAGCGGCGCGGCGTGCCGCCGAAAGAGGCCATCACCGGGGGGTTCTCCGGTGGAGCCGACTTCTTCACCTACATCGTTGCGGGGCTGCTCATCGGCATGCTCCTCGACTGGTGGAGCGGTTGGACCCCCGTCATGACCATCGTTTGGGTGCTCATCGGCGTCGGAGCGGGGATGCGCCGTATGTGGCAGCGCTCAGCGGTGATCGAAGAGCAGGCCAAGGGAACAAGCCATGGCGTCTGACATCGACCCCCTTGTTCGATACGGACCCGTACCCGACGAGCGCCCGATCGAGGCGATCATCAGTAGGAACACCGCCAAGCGAGCGATCTACGTCGCCCCGATTCTCGCCCTTGTTTTCGGTCTGCTGCAGGGCTGGCAAGGCGCAATCGCATCGCTGGTCGGTGTAGCGATCGTTGTCGTAAACTTCGTTCTCGGCGGATACATCATGTCGAAGGCTGCACGTGTGTCCATGGTCATGTATCATGCCGCCGCCTTGTTCGGATTCATCATCCGACTCGGCCTCATCACGGTGACGATGTTGATCATCGCCAACGTGACGAATCTTGATCGGATGGCCATGGGGATCTCGGTGGTTGTGAGCTACCTCGTGTTGCTGTCTTGGGAAGCGGTGGCGGTCGCCAACGGCGCGGAAAGGGACTTGGAGTGGAGCAACTGATCCTGGCCAGCGGGGCATGTGATCCGGCTAACGAGATCATCTGTAAGCCGGACAACGTCGTCGATCTGTTCCTGTACGAGGACAACCTCCTCTCGATCGGGCCTTGGGGTATCACACGCACGGTCTTCCTGATCCTCCTCGCGATGGTGATCGTCCTGGCCCTGCTCTTCTTCGGTCTCCGCAAGAGGCGCATGAATCCTTCGAAGTATGGGATCTCGATCGAGAGCCTCATGTTGTTCGTGAGGGATGAGATCGCTGTGGGCATCATCGGCCCCGAAGGCGTCAAGTACTACCCGTGGCTGCTGTCGCTGTTCCTCTTCGTCCTCGTTGGCAACCTGTTCGAGGTGACGCCGCTCATCAACTTCCCGATCACCGCGCGCATGGCGATCGCCGGCGGGCTGTCCCTGCTGACATGGGTGATATTCGTGTTCGTCGGTTTCAAGAAGAACGGATTCGGCTACGTCGGCGCCCTCATCTGGCCCACCACCGTGCCGGTCGCACTCCGACCGCTCGTCGGTCTCATCGAGTTCATCTCCACGTTTTTCCTACGGCCCCTCACCCTCGCCGTGCGGCTCTTCGCCAATATGGCTGCCGGTCACCTCATGCTGACGTTGCTACTCGTCTCCGGATGGGTATTCATCTCCAGCTTCAGTGAGATCGGTCTCCGGGCACTGATCGGTGTCCCGTGGTTCGTTTTCGGTCTCGGCATCTACGTCTTCGAGATCATCGTCGCTGTTCTGCAGGCATACATCATCACGCTGCTGTCTGCGGTCTATGTCGATTCGTCCATTCACATTGAGCACTAAGCAGGAGGAAAGGTAAACAATGGAAGAGCTATCAGGTGCGNTNGCCGTCATGGGGTACGGGCTTGCAGCCATCGGACCGGGCATCGGTATCGGTCTCGTCGTGGCCGCTGCGATNTCGGCGATGGCCCGTCAGCCCGAGGCCGCCGGCATGGTGAGAACCACGATGTTCTTGGGGATCGCGTTCACGGAGGCGCTGGCGTTGATCGGCTTCGTGCTGTTCTTCATCGCCTAGAAGGGACTGAGCATGTTGTCCATGTTGACCCAGGTGATGTTCCTGCTTCAGGAAGCGGAGCAGATCTCCCACGAAGAAGAAGCCAGCGGTATCGAGTTGCTGCTGCCACATCAGGATGAGTTGATCGCGGGCATCATNGCTTTCGTCNTCGTCTTCTTCTTCGTATGGAAGTGGGCGGTCCCATCGCTGAACAAGACGCTCGAAGCNCGTCAGGCAGCGATCCGTGCCGACTACGAGGCCGCCGAGGCCGCCAAGACCGAGGCACAGAGTCTGCTCGACGACTACCAGGATCAGCTCGCCGGAGCGAATGATGAAGCGGCAGGGATCGTCGACGATGCCAGGACCGCTGGCGACCAGGTGAAGGCCGACATCGTGGCCAGAGCCGAGGTCGAAGCCGGTCAGATCAAAGAACGTGCGCAGGGCGAGATCGCAGGAGAGCGCGAACAGGTCGCCGGTGAACTCCGTCGCCAGGTCGCAGATCTTTCGATCGGTGTTGCCGAAAAGGTCGTAGGCGACAGCCTCGACGATGAGCGCCAGCGCGAACTCGTCGACCGTTACATCGACGATCTCGGAGGAGTGCACTAGGTGATGGAGGCCACGGAACACCTAGCCCGTCTCGACGGGTACGCGGCAGCGCTGTTCGACATCGCGCGCGCCGAGGGCGACGTTGACGCATTCGTCGACGAGTTCTACGCGGCAGCCAAAACGATCTCCGCGAACTCGGAGTTGCGTGAGGTCTTGAGCGATCCGATCATCCCCATCGCCAGAAGGCAGGGGACGGTTGCCGAGCTGCTTGGCACTCGCCTGAACGGTGCCGTCGTCGCCTCGATCAACTTCGTCGTTGCCGTCGGCCAGGCGAAGTTCCTCGACGATCTGGCGTCGCGTCTCGCCGAGATTGCCGCTGAGGAAGAGGGCACGGTCGTTGCTGAGGTACAGAGCGCCGTTTCGCTCGATGCCGAACAGGTGCTCCGACTCGAACTCGCCCTATCGAAAGCGACGGGCAAGCGGGTACAGGCCAAGGTCGTGACCGACCCGTCCATCATGGGCGGCCTGGTCGCCAAGATCGGAGACACGGTTTTCGACGGCTCCGTGAAGGGCCGTCTGGACGACGTACGAGAGCAGTGGGGTTAGGCAGATGGCTGAAATGACATTGAATGCAGCGGAGGTCACCGCCGCGCTCCGCAACAACCTGGAAGGCTGGTCGCCCTCGGTTGAGGCTGAAACGATCGGTTACGTGCAATCGGTCGGTGATGGTGTAGCGCGCGTCGGGGGACTTCCNGGTGCGATGGCATCCGAACTCCTCGAGTTCCCCGGTGGACTTATCGGCGTTGCTTTGAACCTCGACGAGACCTCGATCGGCGCCGTGCTCATGGGCGACTCGTCCCACGTTGAAGAGGGCGACGAGGTCCGTTCGACCGGCCGTGTCCTCTCCGTACCCGTCGGCGATGCTCTGCTGGGCCGGGTCATCGACCCGATCGGCAATCCGATCGATGGCAATGGACCGATCAACGCAACCGAGACCCGTCTCCTCGAGACCCAGGCGCCGTCGGTCGTTGAACGCCAGCCGGTGAGCGAACCGCTCCAGACCGGCATCAAGGCCATCGACTCGATGACGCCNATCGGTCGTGGTCAGCGCCAGCTCATNATCGGTGACCGTCAGACCGGCAAGACCGCCATCGTNGTCGATACGATCCTGAACCAGAAGGGTCTCGGCGTGAAGTGCATCTACGTCGCGATCGGTCAGAAGAACTCGACCGTTGCCGAGGTTGTCGACACACTCGAACAAGCCGGTGCGATGGAGTACACGGTTGTCGTCGACGCTTCAGCGTCCGATGCCGCCGCTCTCCAGATGTACGCACCGTATGCCGGTTCGGCGATCGGCCAGTATTGGATGTACAACGGCGAGCACGCTCTCGTCATATTCGACGACCTGTCCAAGCAGGCAGTTGCCTACCGCGAACTGTCGTTGCTGCTGCGTCGCCCTCCCGGCCGTGAGGCCTATCCAGGTGACGTGTTCTACCTCCACAGCCGACTCCTCGAGCGTGCTGCGAAGCTTTCAGAAGAGCTCGGAGGCGGATCGTTGACGGCGTTGCCGATCATCGAGACGAAGGCGAACGACGTGTCCGCCTACATCCCGACGAACGTGATCTCGATCACCGACGGGCAGATCTTCCTCGAGACCGATCTGTTCTTCTCCGGTATCCGCCCGGCGATCAACGCTGGTATCTCGGTCTCCCGGGTCGGTGGTGCCGCACAGGTCAAGGCGATGAAGAAGATCGCAGGCCCGTTGCGCCTCAACCTCGCCCAGTTCCGTGAGTTGGAAGCGTTCGCCGAGTTCGGATCCGAACTCGATGCGACGTCGCTTGCTCAGCTCGACCGTGGGCGACGCGTCGTTGAGGTTCTCAAGCAGGGGCAGTTCGAACCGGTACCTGTGGCCGAGCAGGTCATGGCGATCTTCGCCGTGACCGAAGGTTTCATGGACGCCGTCGACGTCTCCGAGGTCCACACATTCGAAGCCCAGATGCGCGAGTACGTCCGCACCCGCCATGGCCACCTGCTCGACCAGATCACCGAGACCGGAGAGATGGACGACGAGGCCATGCGCTCGGCCGTCGAGGCTTTCGCCTCGTCATGGACGTCTGCCGGTCACACAGCCGCCGAGACGGCAGCGGCGAAGGTGTCCGAAGACGTCGACGCAAAGGTGATGCGCGAGGGTCAGCACAGCCGTCCGGTGGGGGAGGCGTAACACCCGATGGCTTCGGCTGAGCTCCGCCTGATCTATCGCAGGATCAGCAGCGTCCAATCGACGATGAAGATCACGCGTGCGATGGAGCTGATCTCTACGGCGCGCATCGGCAAGGCGCAGAGTCGCCTCGGTGCCGCCCGGCCGTACGCAAAGCAACTCGACGACGTGATCCGCAACGTCGCCGCCGCAGGTGGGGCGTCCCATCCGCTGCTGGAAGAGCGTGAGGTGAAGACGGCCGGTGTGGTCGTTGTCACGTCCGACCGTGGTCTCGCCGGTGGATACAACGGATCGGTGATCCGTCTCGCCGAGTATCGGATTCGTGAGCATCTCGCTCAGGGTCGGCGCGTGAGCGTCTACGTCGTTGGGAAGAAGGCACAGTCCTACTTCGGTTACCGCAAGTACGACATCGAGCATGCGTGGCTCAACGTCACCGATCTCCCGGTGTACGCCGATGCCCGCATGATCGCGAACGTGTTGTTGAACGACTACGCCGAGAGCAGCGTCGATTCGGTGGAGGTGTTCACCACCCGTTACATATCGGCGCTGACGCAGATGCCGATCCATCGGACGCTGCTCCCGATCGTCGCACCCGAGACCGACGGTGACGACGAAGCGGCACCGATCGGCTACTCCTTCGAGCCGTCGCCCGAAGAGATCCTCAACCGGCTCCTCCCACGCTATCTCGAGGGGTCGATATTCGGGATCCTCCTCGATGCGTCCGCATCGGAACATGCCGCACGTCGGCGGGCGATGAAGGCGGCGACCGAGAACGCTGAAGAACTGACCAGGATCCTGACCCGCGGGGCCAACCAGGCCCGGCAGGCGGAGATCACGACCGAGATCTCAGAAATTGTCGGCGGCGCTGTTGCGCTCGGCGACGGTTGAGTGACAAGGATGGAGCACCAATGAGCGAGAGCACACTTCCCACAGGTCGGATTGTGAAAGTGGCCGGACCGGTGGTGGACGTCGAGTTCCCGCCCGACGCCCTGCCAGAGATCAACTTCGCCCTTGAGGTCGATCTGACTATCGGCGATGATACGACGACCATCAAGTGCGAGGTTGCCCAGCAGTTGGGTGGAAACCAGATCCGTGCGGTGGCCCTGGCCCCGACCGACGGTCTCGTGCGTGGCGCCGAGGTTCGCAACACCGGCAGTCCGATCATGGTTCCCGTCGGCGATCAGACGCTTGGACACATCTTCAACGCGTGGGGGGTCGCTCTCGATGCACCCGACCACGACTTCACCGGAGAGTGGTGGCCGATCCACCGCGAACCGCCCCCGTTCGACGAGGTTGAGCCGCAGAAGAAGATCTTCGAGACCGGAATCAAGGTCATCGACCTCCTCGGCCCGTACCTCGAGGGTGGCAAGATCGGCCTCTTCGGTGGTGCCGGTGTCGGTAAGACGGTGCTCATCCAGGAGATGATCAACCGGGTCGCCACCCAGCACGGTGGTGTCTCCGTGTTCGCCGGTGTCGGCGAGCGGACCCGTGAGGGCAATGACCTCTTCTTGGAGATGACCGAGTCCGGTGTCATCGAGAAGGCGGCGCTCACATTCGGCCAGATGGACGAACCGCCGGGCGTGCGCCTCCGTGTCGCCCTGTCGGCACTCACGATGGCGGAGTACTTCCGTGACGTTCAGCGTCAGGACGTGCTGCTCTTCATCGATAACATCTTCCGTTTCACGCAGGCCGGTGCCGAGGTGTCGACGCTCCTCGGACGCATGCCGTCCGCTGTGGGCTATCAGCCGACGCTCGCCAGCGAGATGGGGCTCCTTCAGGAGAGGATCACGTCGCTGAAGGGCCGGTCGATCACGTCGCTCCAGGCGATCTACGTGCCTGCGGATGACATCACCGATCCGGCGCCTCACACGGCGTTCGCTCACCTCGATGCAACGACGGTGCTCTCCCGCCCGTTGACGGCGCTCGGCATCTATCCGGCGGTCGATCCGCTCGACTCGACGAGTCGTGCCCTCGATCCGCAGATCGTTGGCGACGAGCACTATCAGGTTGCCGTCGACGTGCAGATGATCCTGCAGCGGTACAGGGATCTTCAGGACATCATCGCCATCCTCGGTATCGACGAGCTCTCCGAAGAGGACAAGCTCATCGTGGCGAGGGCCCGACGCATCCAACGGTTCCTGTCGCAACCGATGTTCGTGGCCGAGCAGTTCACCGGCCAGGAGGGCATCTACACGTCAATGGATGAGACGGTTGCGTCGTTTAAGGCGGTCATCGACGGCGAGATGGACCAGTACCCGGAGCAGGCCTTCTACATGGTCGGCGGTGCCGACGACGTGAAGGCGAAAGCGAAGGAGCTTGAGGTTTCCGCCTGATGGCAAACTCTTTCCACGTCGACATCGTGACGCCCGAGGCGGTGATCTGGTCGGGTGAAGCAACGATGCTTACCGCCAGGACCACCGAGGGCGACATTGGCATCCTCGCCGATCACGAACCGACGATGGCAGCCCTCGCCACCGGCGCCGTCGTGGTTCACCACGAAGACGGCGTAACGTCGGCAGGCCTCCATGGAGGTTTCCTCCAGATCTTCCGCAACGAGGTAACCCTCCTCACCGACTGGGCGAGACTGACAGACGGCGGCCTAGAAGAAGCAAGAGAAGCCGCCGCAGCCCTAAGAGCAGAAGACACCCAAGAGCCCTGAGTCCGGTCTTGTCCCACCGGCG
>JGI24024J18818_10000427_pt1 | contig 15691 bp, 21 predicted proteins | sample Cruoilmetagenom2_FD_18818 | JGI IMG/M metagenome (IMG submission 18818) | reverse complement strand
AGATAACTTTTTAATTTGTTTAAAACTTTAATCGAGTCAAATTTCAAAAGATATTTTGGATTAAAATTGTGGTTTAAACCACAATTTTGATTGAATTTATTTGAGTATTATTCGGAGAATAAATATTAGATATTTTGAATGTTAATGATTTGAATAGCTATTATTTATGATTTAAAAAAATAAAACAATAGTTATTTAAAGTCAATTTACATCGTTTTATGTCCATAAAAACTATTAAAAATAGTATTCAAGGGAAATTGTATTGTGCAGTTGAATATATCTCCGTGCAACAAAAACCCCAAATTAATTTTCTTTTTCTAAAAAAACGAAAAAGTGAATTTGTTATCGATAAAAAAGGGTTTTGTATAGAGATAAATGACCTGTTCAAGTTTTTTAAAAAAATCCAGCACCTATTTTTGATTATTAATAATGAACAGGTGCTAACCAAATCTGTTGTTGGTAAACTAGATGCTCTTAAAGCGGTACAAACGGCTTTTCCAAATCTAAATAGCAATGATTTTTATTATGAGACATACCAAAATGAAACAGATACATTTATAAGTATTTGCCGTAAAGATTATGTTGATAGTATTATAAAACAATATGAGGATGCAAATTTAAATATAATTGATTTTTCTTTAGGTAACCTGATAGGTACTCAATTATTACCTTTTGTAGATGAAAAGGAACTTTATACTTCAAATGCATTTTTATCAATAAATAATAATGAACTTATTGATATTAAAAGCACTGAAGCAGAGTTTCAGAAAGATTATACCATAAATGATTTAGAAATAAATAATAATTATGTTTTAGGGTTGGCAGGGATATTAAGCTACTATACTAATCAAACATTTACACAAAGAAGTTTTATTGAAAAAACTGCTGAATTAAAAAATAAATTTACTCAAATAAAAACTTTTGATCTAGGCTTAAAAATTGGTTTGGCTTTCATTTTTACATTATTACTTGTCAATTTTATAATTTTTACAAATTATAGAGATAAAATAAATGTTTTAAAAAGTGAAATAGAAGTCAATGAAAATTATAAGAATAATTTACTATCCTTAAAAGAGGTAGTGGAAAAGAAGAAAAAAATTGTTGATGAAATTACCGCTTCTGAATCTTCAAAGGTATCCTTGTATTTAGATAAAATAGGGGCCTCTATTCCTAGTAAAATACTTTTAAATGAGATGAATTATCAGCCTCTTTTAAAAAACGTTAAAAATGGTAAGGAAATTCTGTATCAAGCCCAACAAATAATAATTAAAGGAAAATCATTTGATGGGATCGCTTTTTCTAAATGGATATCATTTTTGGAACAGAAAAACTGGATAGATGTTGTCACTCTAGTGAAATACGGAACTGGTAAAAAAACAATTACAGAGTTTCAATTGAAAATCACATTGTCAGAATGAGTTTAAAACAAAAAAATATTGCCCTAATTTCTGGTTTTGTAATTTTACTTTGGCTAACCTATCAATTTTCAATTTCCAATACGCTTGAGGCAAAGCATAAATACAATGCATTAATGAATCAAAAACAACTACTTTCTAATTTACCAAAGCAGATTAATTATTTAAAACAACAGCATGTATATTATGATTCTATTTTAGAAAAGAATAAAATTACCGCAGAAAGCTCTTTTCAAAATAATTTATTACAAATCATGAACTCCTTTGCTACAAAAAATGATTTAAAAATTATTGCTTTTAATGAACCTCATGAAGTAATTAAAAATGATGCTATTTTAAAAACATATACTTTTAAAGTAAAAGGGTCTTTTAACCAAATATTGAAGTTATTAAATACGCTTGAGCAATATGGTAACTATGGTAAAATGATTTCTATCAACTTCAATAAAAATAAAAATTACAAGACCAATAGAATGTCTTTATCATGTGAAATATTCCTTCAAAAAAAAGAAATTATAAATTAAAATTTTATATTTACTTATTCCAAAATGGTTAGCTATCAGCTTGTTTTATAGTTAGTTGTTTTTAATTTTTAACACACTTTAACATATTAGGCATAATTATTGCTTAATCTTACTTGCATCCAAAATTACATAGATATTTTATCACTCCAATTGAGATTTATTTCACTTTGAAATAAATGCAGATTAAATATAAATAAATTGCCTATGAAATTTAAAAAATTACTAAAACACTTTGATATACAGCTGAATGAAATAAAAAATGAAAAATATACTATAACTAAAGAGGCTAAATTAGCTATTACTACTTGTAGTAATATTCTTTCAGAGTTAAATCAAATTATCTACAACTCTTCATTCAAAAACATGGAGGAAGAAATTAATTTTCATAAAAAAATTAAAGTAGTGCCTCTGTCGAATTTAATATTTTATTGTGAAGTTTTATCTTTTGAAAATGTATATCCTAAAGTAAATAGAAAGGAACAAGAAAAATATGTAAAAAGAAAAATTAAGAAAGTAAATAAATTTTATGCTTATAACGTTGATTTTATTCAATACATTAAAGAAGATAGATTCTATTTAGATGAATTGTACTTTACAAAATCAGGAATTAATTCAATAAATTTCACAAACACAAACATTTATTATCTTTCTGCAGATTTTAGTACTTCACATGATATTTTATTAGGGAAACTAAAAGGCTTCGATTTGTTGATGATTTATTTACAAAAAAAATTAAATAACTTACAGAATATAAAACCTCAACTTGCAGAAAAAAGTTATTTAAAATCAAATATGCATTGGACATCTTCAAAAGCTAATCTAACAGAATTAATCTATGCACTTCACAGTAGTAGAGCAATAAATAATGGAACTACAGGCATCAAAGAGATTGCCACAGCTTTTGAAAAAATGTTTAATATTAATTTAGGAAATTATTACCATAGATCAATAGAGATTAGGTCTCGAAAAATAAATAAAACAATATTTATGGATAACCTTAAAGAATCTTTGATGAACTCTATGGATAAATTTGATAAATAATTTCTGCTCTAATACTCTGTCTGATAAAGAAATATAATTCTTGAATTTGCCTTCCTAAACCTAAATAGATTTGCCAACTTTCACCCAAGGTGGGAAATTCAAAACTTTATTATTTATCATAAATTTTATAATAAATAGACTTATAAAATTTTTGACTTAGTATTAAATTGAACCAATTTAGTCCATTAAAAAAGATATAAAAAATCACCCACCTTGGGAACGACTATGGAATAAAATCAATCAAACTGTTGCAATTTTGTAAAACGAAAGTCAAATCAACGTAAGAACTACCATAGAGAGCGATAGCTTGATATGGTAGCTTCTTTAAGTTGTTCCGCACTTGATGCGGAACCTCCTTATTGATCTTATATTAATCTTAAACATCATTTACAAATGGCAGCAACCATCATTACAACAGAAGATCTTCATGAATTCAAACATGAGCTATTAGAAGAATTTAAAGAAATAGTACAAAACAGTTCCGGAATCCAACCTAAAAAATGGTTAAAATCTCCTGAAATCCGAGAACTCTTAAGTATTTCTCCTGGCACCCTACAAAACTTGCGAATAAATGGAACACTCCCTTACACCAAAGTTGGTGGAATTATATACTATGATTATGATGAAATCATCAAAGTAATGGAACAAAACCGAATTCATAATAAGTATTAACATTTAACGAATTACAATAAAAAATTTCTTATTGCCTTCTTTGAAATCTTAAAAACCAGGATTGAAACAAAAAAGTTGAGGTTTACATATCTGTCCGTAGCAGTAATGAATGAGGTGCCGGAATTGCGTTTCGTGTTAACGAAAAAGAGCATGAAGGCATGAGAATGAATGGTGCGTAGCAAATGCCTTGGACAGGAAAAGATTTTTTTGTTTCTTTTTTCATCCGAAAAAAGAAAAAGAACACAAATAAATAGTATAAAACCAAAGAATCATGAAATAAAATGCAACAAATAAACTACATAAAACACCTTAACGGAGTCTTTCTACAATTCTCAAAAGATAGTCGTTTAAATCCAACACATATCAGTTTATATGTAGCCCTATTCCAATTGTGGAATAACTTTCATTTTCCAGAAGAATTCTATGTCAATCGTGAGGAAGTGATGAGTTTTTCAAAAATTGGATCTAAAACTACCTATCATCGTTGCATAAAAGAATTAAGTCATTGGAAATATCTGCTGTATATTCCTTCTCATAATCCATATCGAGGAAGCCGAATTAAGATGCACAAATTTGGGACAAGTACTGGACAAGCTATGTACCAGTACCATACCAATATCGGGACAAGCAGTGGACAAGCGCTGGTATCTATAAACAAACATAAAGAAACTATAAAAAACAATATAAACTTTAATAAACTAGACAAGCCCAAAAATAAAAATGAAGTTATTGATTTTTTTAAAAAAGAAAATTGGCCAATTCTTGAAGCAAAAAAATTTTACAACCATTACCAAAGTATTGGATGGAAAATAGGCGGAAAAACAAAAATTGTGGATTGGCATGCCACAGCTCACAATTGGATGATAAAAGCTGAAGAGATAAAAAAAATATCCCAAGCAGACTCAAGAGAAACAAAAAAAGAACATAGCCAAAATCAGGACAACCTGAAAACAACCAAAAATAAAAATTACAATGAACCATTATGAGTGTTGGATTCATAACCCGGAGGTCAAATAAAACGTCATTGCGGAGCCCAAGAATTTTTTACAATATCCTCCTATGAGTTGATGACAATCAGGATCGTATTTTCAATGAAGCTTGCTTCGTAACAGGAATCAAAATATATTCAAAAATGTTACTAAGCGAACCAGTCCTGGCTGCAGGATTAGGTCACAATAACCAAAGTTAAGAACAAAAATAAAGGAGCATGAGATAGTTTTATTATTACCTTTAATAAACAGGCATCGGTGACCGGTGCGCAGCAAAGACCTTGGCCAGGAAAAGATTTTTTTCTTTCTTTTTTTATCTTAAAAAAAGAAATGATTTTTATAGTTGTCATAGGTAGGAGCGAAGCAATCTCATAAATAAAATCTAAATATCACAATGCGCGTAGTCAAAAGATTAAACAAATAAAGTAATGAACAACAAACTACCTCACACTATAACCAAAAACAAAACTATGTCAAACAACTATAATTTATCTAAAAATCTAAAACGGACCTATTTAAATTTTCGTATTGCCTTCCATAAAATTTTAGCGAAATGGAAGCAGGAGCAGTCGGTGAGTGAAACACCTTAGGCTGCGGCGGATAAAAAATTTCTAGAAATAAGGCACAGAAAATTAAAATCAGCCTTGATCTTTTGTTTCGTTTTGCATCAAGGCAAAATGAATTAAATAAAAGTATTAGGAATAAAATTAAAAGACAAATGTCAGCATAACTAATATGAAAACCAAAACACCCCACATCATCACCGAAGGCTCCTCCCAATACCAATTAGGCGAAATAAACGGAAATATAATTCAATACGATTTTAAAAAGATCCTTCACTACCTCAACCACAAAGGCAAACTATTATTCGGTAAAAAATTCAAAATATACACAGTAACTACCTTTAAAAGTCAGTATGAATATTTTGACCCTTAGCTTTTGCAAGCGGGGCACCCACTCGATGAAGATGTCGTAAAAAACGGAAAGCTGTTTGAACATTATTGTTTACAAAACAAGAATGTGAGTTCTTTCCGTTTAGATATTGAGTCGCATGTGGATCGCTGAAAAAGCAGGGTGTCTTTTTTTGTTTCTTTTTTAGACAAGTAAAAAAGAGAGATAAAATAACAATAATATAAGATTATAAATGAAAACCCAAACACCCCACATCATCACCGAAGGCTCCTCCCAATACCAATTAGGCGAAATAAACGGGAATATAATTCAATACGATTTTAAAAAAATTCTCCACTATCTTAATCATAAAGGTAAACTCCTATTTGGAAAAAAGTTTAAAATCCATAAAGAAGATGAAGAAATTTTACTAAAATTATGTACCTACATGATTCAAGATAAGGAAGGATGTAAAAAACTTAAAATAGACCTCCACAAAGGAATACTTTTATCCGGGCCAGTAGGGTGTGGAAAAACAAGTTTAATGAAGTTATTACCACATTTTGTACCCCATATTAAAAAATATGAAATAATTCCGGCAAGAAATCTCACTTTCCAGTTCAATAATATCGGATTCAAAATAATTGAGCAATACGGCGCTAACAATTTCTATTGTTTTGATGATCTGGGTGTAGAACCAATAGGCAGACATTTTGGTAAAGATTGCAATGTCATGGGTGAAATACTCCTTTCACGCTACGACCTCTTTGATTCTAATAACCAACAACGAGCAACCAACAACTATACAAAAACCCACGCCACCACCAACCTCAACGCCCAGGAACTCGAGGAAAGATATGGCAATCGCGTTCGATCTCGAATGCGACAACTCTTTAATTTAATTGCTTTTGATAAGGAGAGTAGGGATAAAAGAAATTAATTCAAAGATTTGGCAGTAAATATATATGTTGCCAAATCTTTGTTTTTTATTATATTTGTAAAAACATAAATAGTATCGCTACTAAAACTTTCCATATTAATGAACTTAAAAAAGCATTTTCAAACAGAGAAAATGTAAGTGTGAGTGATATTATTACTTTTTATAAGCAATTTGATGAAGATGTCAAGCGCGCAACGGTTGATTGGAGAATACACGAACTGGTAAACAAAGGAGTGCTATATAGAATGAGTAGAGGCTTATATTCATTTTCTAAAAAGGAAGGGAATGAGTTTATTCCAGAAATTAGTCGATCACTAAAATACCTGTCGGGTAAAATTTACAATCAATTTCCATTTATTGATACCTGCCTATGGTCAACAAAATGGTTAAATGAATTTATGCTGCATCAACCGTTTAGATTTTATACAATTCTAGAGGTAGAAAAAGAAGTTATGGAGTCCGTTTTTTATACACTAAAGGAACAAGGAAGAGAAGTATTTTTAAACCCATCAGAAGAAATAATAAACAAATACGTGGTTAATGCAAATGAACCTATCATTATTACACGTTTAACAACGGAAGCACCTACTCAAAAAATTAATAAGGTAGTGACTCAAACCTTAGAAAAACTATTAGTAGATATTTATTGCGATACAGTAATTTTTGCAGCACAGCAAGGAGCAGAATTAAAAAGAATATACCAAACAGCATTCGATAAATACAATGTTAATAATACTAAAATGTTGAGATATGCCAGTAGAAGAAATAAGAGAACTGAGATAGAAGATTTTATTAATAATGAAGTAAAGATATGGCAATAACGCCTATTTACTGCCAAATCTTTGAAAGATGATTTATAAGGATTCACTAAAAGAAAAATGGATACTAGAAGTTGCAGGACAGCACAAATCAGACCCAATATTGGTCGAAAAGGTGGTACGTGCATTGTATTTGTTAGAGCATCTTCAAAACAGTGGCTTAGAATTCATTTTTAAAGGAGGTACTGCATTAATGCTGTTGTTCAAAGAGCCGAAACGATTCTCTATTGATATAGATATCATTGTTTCAAAGAAACCAGACAATATGAAAGAGATATTGGATCTTGTTTTGAACGGTTCTGATTTCTTGGAATATAAAACAAACGAACGTAAATCAAAATCCAATATAGCAAAAGAGCATTACAAGTTCTATTACAAACCAGTTACAAATGCCAGAGCTGAAAAAGAATATATTTTATTGGATGTACTCTATGAAAAAAGCCATTACGGAAAACATACCAACGATATTGAAATCAAATCACCATTTTTAAAATCAGAGGATGAAAATGTTAAAGTTACAGTACCAATTCCCGAAGCTATATTAGGAGATAAATTAACTGCTTTTGCGCCCAACACAACAGGAGTACCTTATGGAAGAGGTAAAGAAGTTGAGATTATAAAACAGTTATTTGATGTTGGTCACTTATTTGATATGATAGAAGATATGGCAATTGTTTCAGAAGTATTTACACAATTTGCAAAAACAGAATTAACATATAGGGAGCTAACAGAATTAAATGAAGGAGATGTGTTAAACGATATTTTTCAAACAGCACTACTTATGGGAACAAGAGGTAAATCCGGTATAGGTGATTATAACGAAATCCAAAAAGGAGTTCAGAATATTAAAAATTATATTTTTTCGGAAAACTTCCATATCGAAAGTGCTATGGTGCCAGCAGCTAAAGCTGCATATATTGCAGTAATGTTAAAAACTGGCTCAAATAAAATCTTTCACTTTAACAATCCAATGGAGGTAGCTGATTGGGTAATAGAACAACCCTTTGAAACGCGCCTTAATAAATTAAAGAAGAGTAACCCCGAAGCATTTTTTTATTGGTATTTGGCCTTAAGATTAAAATAAATTAGAAAGTGAAAAATTATAATTAAATAAAGAGTTCTTATTGGTGTATTTAATATGATTGTGTCTGTAATCACCGACCCATCAACCTCAGATGGAGATCTTCTGCAGAAATGATTGGTTTTAAGAAATTTTTATTTAAAAATCTATAAATCATGGAAAATCACAATATTTACTGGTGGAATCTGGAAAACCTATTCGACATTGAAAACTCACCAAGACGCAGTCAATTTCTAAATAATAAATTAAAATCAGAATTAGTAGGATGGACACAAGCTATTCTAGATCAAAAAATAGATAATTTATCTTCTATTATCGCTAAATTCAACAATAATAATGGCCCGGATATATTAGGAGTTTGTGAAGTTGAAAATGCACATGTTTTGGAACTTTTGACTCTCAAATTAAATGTTTTATTAGGCAGAAATTACACTTTTGCTATTATAGATGGAGAAGACAAAAGAGGTATTGATACCGCTCTTATTTACGATAGTGATAAGTACAACCAAAACCCGAAAACATTTTCACTTCGCATAACAAAAAGAAACCCAACAAGAGATTTATTCCAGGTACAACTTAATACCCTCTCAGGAAACACCTTAGTTTTAATATTAAATCATTGGCCATCAAGATCTGGCGGTCAATTAGAATCAGAACCGTTCAGAATTATGGTTGCCGAAAACTTGTCCTATTGGGTAGAAAGAATTCATGAAGAACTTGGTAACGAAACTTCCATTCTTTTAATGGGTGATTTTAATGATAATCCTTATGATAAATCAATTACAAAATACTTGCAATCAACCAATATTAAAAAGAAAGTGATGAATGCAAAGAATCATTTCTTTTACAATGTAATGTATAAGTTCTTTGATCAAAATAAAGGTACACATGTTTGGGGTAGTGAAGTAAATATATTAGATCAGTTTTTGGTTTCTAAAAGTATTCTAAGTCAAAGTAATACCCATTCGTTTAAAATAGATACGGTAGAAATAGTTGATTTCCCAGAATTAGTAAAAGGAGCTTATAAAAAAGCAATCCGTTTTTCAAGACCAAATAAAAGTGATTTTAATCCAAACGGATTTAGTGATCACTTACCTATTCGCTTAACTTTAAAAGAAGTGTAAATTCATTTTTTTAAATATATTTTCAATTTATATATTGATATATATAATTTATAATAAATATATATGTTTATATTTGTATGAAATATGACAACGTATAAGTTTACAGTATGAAAGATTTAAAGCAAAAGTTACTAATAGAGCAAATAGATAAAAAGCTGAAAGCATTTAGTGTATTGTTCAATCATCCTGTACCTGAAACTGGTTGGATCAAAACCATCCGAATGGCACTAAAAATGTCTTTACGTCAATTTGGAGAGAGGTTGAGAATTACATCCCAGGGTGCTGATGCTTTAGAGAAAAGAGAGAGTGATAAAAGTATATCCATTAAAAGTATGGAAGAAGCAGCAAGAGCATTAAATATGAAATTTGTTTATGGTTTTATTCCTCTTGATGGTTCAATTGAAGAAACCATTGAGAAAAGAGCAAAAGAAGTTGCAATAGAAATAGTTAAAACTACTTCTAACAATATGGCACTTGAAGATCAGCAAAACACGCCTGAACGTTTAAGAAAAGCTATTGAAAATAAAACACAGCAATTAAAATATGAAATGCCTAGACACCTATGGGATTAGATTTAAACTATGAGAGTGGTCAAACACCATTAGAAGAAGAGGAAAAAGAAGGCTTACTTATCACTTCAATTACTACGAGAGAAGATCTGGATGAATTTGAGCAATTGAATATTGAAAAAGCTGTTGAGTGGTATCTAGTTCGTAAAAAATTTAGAAAAGAAAATATCCTCACAGAAAAATTTATTTTAGATGTGCATAAAAAAATGTTCAATGATGTTTGGGGTTGGGCGGGTAAATTTAGAAAAACAAATAAGAACATTGGTGTGGATAAATATCAAATAGGTATTAAATTACGCCAACTTATTGACGACTGTAAATTTTGGATTGAAAACAAAACTTATTCCGATGAAGAAATTGCCATCCGATTTAAACATGAATTGGTTTCTATTCATTTATTTCCAAATGGAAATGGTCGCCATTCCCGATTAATAGCAGATATAATGATGAAGAATATATTCAAAAAGCCCATCTTTTCTTGGGGTCAAAAAAATCTGGTAAATAAGAGTTCTGCCCGAAAGCAATACATAAAATCCCTTAAAAATGCAGATAACGGTAATATTAAAGATTTGATTGAATTTGCTGTTTCGTAGAAAGAACAGGGGTATAACGGATATATTTATTTGCTCAAAATAGGCACATCAATTCTACTTCGCTCCTTTGATAAGCCTATTTTAAGCTATCTTCGTTTTCCGCTTAAAAACAAAATTCATTCCTTCAAAAATGACATTCATTTCTCTTTTTTAAAAACTTTAAAAAACTACATTCATACATTTTTTCCACGCATTTCATTTACTTTTTTACGCTACGTTTTTAGGTAAACTACAATGTTTTCCATGTCGTAACGGTTATATGGTGTTCGTTATATTTTTTCGCTGTTCCGTTTTGTAAAATCCAATTTCGTAAACTCATTGTTTTTAAAAAATTTTCTCTGCAAAAAATATTTCCTCACTCGCTTTTCTCTTTGTTTTACAAAAATTGGATTAATTATTATAGTTGGTAATTTTTGTAAAAAATCAAAGCTTCATTGGCTCCGCCTTGCTCGCCAAACTCAAACTTTTGTCACAATTTTTAATCAAAAATTCCGCCAAAAAATTTAAGGTCAAAATTCATCTTTTAATTTATTTTGTTCACTCCTTTATTTTACTGGTAAAAAAATCAAATTAAAATCTTTAAAATTTTTCCCACCGTTTGGCACGTCGCTATGGCTACGCCTTTATTATTTTTCCCTACGGTCAAAAGTTTCTGATTTAAGATCCACTACAATACACAAAAGGCCAAATAAAAAAAGTGCAGCAAATTAAAATCCGTTTTTCAATTTGATGTCATTGTAATTACGACGGTATCAAATATTAAAACGGATTTTCTTGTATCGCTTTCTTTTTTTATTTTTTGTCCTTTTTTAGTTTTTTCTTTTAAAAAAATCAATGGAAAAAGGATCAATTATTATTAATCCTTAAATCAAATATTATGGAAAAATTAATTATTAATTTTATGTACTTCGGGATGAATTACCCACCCGAATTCATTTCAAAAGTTTGGAATGATGATCCAAGAATGTTAATCCATTTAAATGAAAAATTTAACATCGTTTATTCTAAAGTTGGAACATTTGCTTTTTACAACTGGTTTTTTGAATTAAGCCAACACAATCAAACCAAATTAATCAATTGGATTGAGCAAAATTATTGCTCTGGATTCTAAATTTAAATCTATGATCCTGGAGCTATCACTCCAAGATCATTTTTACATTTAGGAAACAATCAATTTTATCTTGATTTCAATAATCTCAGCTGTTATCGCATTCATTTTTACAGAAGAAATTCCCTGCTCCATTGCTTTAGAACTGGAATACATCTGACTGGTAGCAATAACCAGTTTGTTTTTTGCGATTAGGTTAAAATAAGGATTGCCATCTTTTGATCTCAATCGTTCATAATTGGTATAGTCCTGAGAATTTTGTTTTACAGATGATATGCCATTCAAACAACTGTTTTTTCTAGTATACCCTTGACTTGCTATAATGGTTTGTCCATTACCAGATTTTAACCGGAACCGGAATTTACCTTCTTTGTCTTTAAATATTTCAAATTTTGCCATTTTTAGTGAAATTTAGTTTTAATGATTTATAATTGTTTTGTCATTCTGATACGAAGTGTAACGGAGTTAAGAATCTGAAACCTCAACGTTTATCCTTAGGATATTTTTTGAAAATCCTCTTCAATATAAACGACACGATAAAACTGATCACAGCTCCTATGATTGCCATAACAGTTGTAAATAAAATATCATGTAAATTGATATTGAAAAGGGCGGAAAACACAGTTCCACCCATTACTCCAAACCTTATTTGAAAACCGTTATTCATTACTGCTTGCTACTTCCGCATTTCCGTCTTCATCAACATCTGCTACAACCGACTGACTTACCGTTGTGACAACAGTTCCTGCAACGGTCAAATATCCTGCAATGGTAATGATGATTGCTGGCATGGAGATTGGTGCTGCTAAAATAGCACCTCCTGCAGCAGCAAGTGCAATTCCAATATTTCTAAGTGTTCTGAAAAACTTCGGTGTCGGTTTCTTTAATCTGTCCTTTAATTTCATGATTTTCTTTTTTAATAATTAACTTTAATTGTTCGTTTTTTCGCTTGTTACTTTTGATTTGTATCATCAAAATATCCATCGCTCTGCGAGAATGAATTCCTTTTCCTTCGCCAGTCAACTTACTCACCGGAGATATACATCCTCTAAGCTCTGTTTTTGCATCATTGGCTGGGTGAAACAATATCCATTTTCTACCAAAAACATTTTTGATGTGGAGGTGATATCCAAACTTCTTACTGAATCTCACGGTAACATCATATTCTCCTTCTGTAATACAAGATTCATATCGTCTGTTTTCTTTCCATGGTAATTCTATAGTATGACAGATGAATTTTCCATTTAAAAAAAGGGAGCCATTGACTCCCTCTTCTCCATAATCACGGTACAACTCTATGATCATCTTACATCAAAATTAAATGCTGTCAACCCCAACAATTGCTAAAACATTATATGCTCCATTCTTTAAAGAGTATTGTACTCCATTGATCTCCTGAAAAAACTCTAACATTAACAAGTAAATCTTGTTACCTGAACCGGCAGGAACTCCTGCAGGTGTTAAAGTGGCACTTGTTGAAGTGCTATCTATGGGTAAATTGGTTTTTCCACTGTATTCAATTGCGTTGATTCCACTCGCAAAATCCAGGTCTAAAAATGCTGATTGCAAGCTTACATGGGTTGCTCCTTTTGCATAAGAAATATCATTTGCAGTTACTAAGCTGTTAAAATCAATTTCACCTGTTGCCTGATTCAATGTGAAAGGTGCAAACATCACCGAGCCAATCAAAGCTCTATTATTAAAATCAAAGCCTTTTAAAAGTACTTTCGCGTCGTCATCAGCCAATCCAATAGCTACTTTTCTTTCGCCTCTTACAGAAGTGATATCATAATTCTTGATTTTGCCCATCAATTGAGTTAAACGAGATGTAACTCTTCCATCTTTTGCATTCATCAGCATATTCCGAACTGCTACTCTCAACATTTTTCCTGCATTAGCTGCATGTCCAAATTCTGATCCGTTTTCACGGGTTCTTACAAAAGCTGGATCATTGTTGATTCTATCTTTAGATATTCCACCTTTTGTTCTTACCAAAAAACCATCTTTTGATTTGTAAAAACTCAAATCATCGAGCTTTCCAGTTATCTTTAAAATTCCATTTTGCCTTGCCATTTCTTATCAAATTTTATATTCATAATTCCTTTGATAACAAATGTAGTTTCAAATGATTGAGAAACAAAAAGTGTATTCCTCTATCAACATTTTATGCCGATATTTCCTTTTTGAAACAATCAATAAAAAAAATGAATTTGTATATTGTCATCTTAAAAGATACTCCATAGATAGTGTATGGATAAAGTATGAAGAGTATATAAATCTAGTCAAATAAAATGAATTGTTTTGTTTTAAAAATAGATCAAAAGAAGTTGAAGCAAGAATATCAAATAAAAGAAAAAAATGAATAGAATTTGTATCTACCCAAAAGACATTCAAAGAATCACTGGTAAAAGTGAAAGGTATGGTCGTAACCTTATTCAAAAATTACGCAACAGTTTAGGTAAACAACCTCATCAGTTTATCACAATAAAAGAATTCTCAGATTATTCAGGTATTGAGTTAGAGGTAATTAATAAGTACATTACCGATTAATCATAAAATTTAAAACTATATACACTGTTTTAACTTCTGGAAAATTGTATCTTTATGAAAGAATGAAAATCAATTATCAACAATTGTGTTTAAGTAAAATGGTAGTTAAATAACCACCTCAGTTTCTTTGATATTACGAAACCCTTGAAAACATTACTTCTTACACGACAAGTTTGAATCCTGTCGGGGTCACGGATGAATCAAAAAAGGTTCAATTACAAGCGAGTTTCAAAATGGAGCTCGCTTCTTTTTTGAAATAAGGCGAAGTAATTGTCTTTTTGATTCTCGGCACGGAGTACTAAGGAAATTGAATCCTGTCGAGATCACTTTTAGCCAATTTAATTGGCATCAAAATCATGTAAGTCTTATGATTTACATGGTTTTCAAGTTCTCAGGAACATAAGGTTTTGAGTTTTGAGTGATGTGGGTTTTTATTTTCCATAATGATAACGGCAAGCTGCTATTAATACTTCTTCATTTTCGTATTTATAAACCAAACGATGTTCTGTTGTTATTCTTCTTGACCAATAACCTTGTAAATCTCCTTTTAAAGCTTCGGGTTTTCCTATGCCTTCAAAAGGTGTTCGCATACAACTTTTAATGAGCTCGTTGATTCGTTTTACTATTTTCTTATCAACTTTCTGCCAATACAAATAATCTTTCCATGAAGTGTTAGACCAAGTCAATTTCATTTATTCGATTAATTTTTTTTGAACGCCATTACCTGCTTCTAATTCTTTGATAGAGTTTAATAAAATATCTCTATTTTTTCCTGTTAGTAAATAGGTTGTTTCCTTTAATGAATTGTATTCATCCAATGATATTAACACAAGATCTTTACCATTTTTACGCTTGATAACGATATCACTTACATTATTGATAACCTTATCAAACCAATGCTTTAGATTTGAACGAAAATCTGTATAATTTACTGTTTCCATACTACAAAGATAATAAAAAGTACTTAATTAAGTACTTTTTATTTGATATTTAATCCTAAGGAGGATTTACCAAAATCAAATATGATCTATTCAAGAAATAAAAAAATTGTTTAGAATCATAGAACTATCTCATTATCTTTAAATTTTCTTATCTCGATAGCTATCGGGAGGGACAAGTTTTTGTAAAAGAATCGTGAAAATAGACCGCTTATTAAGATATAGTCCACTTAAAACAAAAACCTAACCCTTGTTATTAAAATTAACACACTTTTTAGGATAATGTTATATAGAGTTATTTTTTATTCTTCAACGTGAACTTTTAACTCTTTACCATATTCTCTTGTAGTAACTACCATGTTATGGCTTGTGTCTTTGGATTTAAGTAATAAATTGTCCTCGATCACTAAAAAAAGTGATCTTTCTCCAGTTTTTTTG
>JGI24024J18818_10000425_pt1 | contig 15728 bp, 9 predicted proteins | sample Cruoilmetagenom2_FD_18818 | JGI IMG/M metagenome (IMG submission 18818) | reverse complement strand
AATGGAGACTATACGGTAAAATCATCAGAAGAGTTGTATGCAAAGAGTATGATGCAAAATAAACTGGTAAGTGCATATGAAAACACATCGAAAGGAAAGAAAACTTTGATTTTTAATAATGGTATTCATACTTCTAGACATGTTTATGAAATTTTTAAAAATGCTGGTTATAAAGTACGTTATATAGATAATACCAATTCAAAAGAAGAACGAAAGAATACTTTAGAATGGTTTAAAAATACGCCTGATGCTATATTAACTTCAGTTGGTATATTGACTACTGGGTTCGACGAACCAACTATAGATACTATTATAATTAATAGAGCTACTAAATCATTGGCTTTGTACTTTCAAATGATAGGTAGAGGATCTAGGATAATTGAAAACAAAACAATTTTTTCGGTTGTTGACCTAGGGAATAATCTTTCGAGATTCGGATTATGGACAGATGATATTAATTGGCATTTGATTTTTAAAAATCCAACATTTTATTTAGAGAATTTGATTAGTGACGATGAAATAGAACGTAACTTTAGGTATGTAATGCCAGATGCTATTCGTGAGATGTTTTCGAATTCAAGCGATTTTGATTTTGATGTAAAGGGAGAATATGAGGTTGCAGTAAAAAAAGGGTTAAAATCAAAGTATGTTCTAGAAAAATCTATAGCTCAGCATGCAAAATTATGTGCAGAAAACAGCGAAGATGTTTTTGATGCACATATTCTTTCACGTGAGCTGTTTGACGACATTGAATACAGAATTAAGCAATACTCGTATTGTATTTTAAAAAGCTCAAAAAACTATTTAAAATGGCTTGAAGAGGATTATAGACGTCAGCTTCGAGTAAAAATAAGTCAAGAGTTTCAGTAATCTACCTGAGATAAATACTAAATGTGTTTAATGTTTTACGTTAGTCTTTCAGCGGTTGTGTTTGGAGTTGGCTAGGTAGCTCAAATATTTCTAAATCAAAATATGGAACCGCAGCGATTAAATGGTCAAAAACATCTGCCATTATGTATTCGTAATTTTGCCAACGTTTATCACTACTAAAAGCATATATTTCAATTGGTAGCCCTTGAGTTGTAGGAGGTAGTTGTCTTGTCATAATCATCATATCTTTATTTATAGCCGAATGATTTTCAATATATGTTTCTGCATATTTTCTAAAAACTCCAATATTGGTTAAATTCCTACCATTAATAAGTAGCTCTTTATTAATACTATTTTCTTTATTATAATTTTTAATACTGTTTTGACTATTTTCTAAATAAGAAGTAATTAACTTTATTTTCTTTAAATCATTAACCTTATCTTCAGTTAAATAACTAATACTATTTAATTTTATAGTTAAGGCTCTTTTAATTCTTCTTCCATCAGAACTCTCCATTCCTCTCCAATTTTTAAAGGAGTCAGATATCATAGCATAAGTAGGAATTGTCGTAATGGTCTTATCAAAATTTTGAACTTTTACTGTTGCCAAATTGATCTCAATTACGGTTCCATCGGCTCCATATTTTTCAAAAGTAATCCAATCACCAATTCGGACCATATCATTGATAGAAACCTGAATACTGGCTACAAAACCTAAAATAGTATCTTTAAAAACCAGTAATAATACTGCCGAAGCAGCCCCTAAAGCAGTAAAAAATTTCCAGATTTCAGTTCCACTAACTATAGCAAAAATGATTAATAAACCTGATACCCATGTAAAAATCATAAACACCTGAACAAAACTATCTATAGGTTTATCTTTGAGTCTAGGTAATGTTCTAAAATAATCTTTCAAGGCATTTAGAACACTTCTTATAACAAGAAGAATAAGTATTACAAAAACTACTTCCACTGTTTTGTACACTATTTTTTCTGCAAAATTAAAATCCGAAAAAATAATAGGTATGAACTGAAGGGAAATATAAAATGGAATTATATGCGCAACCTTTCTAAATACTTTATTTCCAATTAAAATATTATCAAAATCTGATTTTGTCTTACTAGCAATTTTGCTAAAAAAATTGAGTAATATTTTTTTTATAACAAGATCAATCAAATAAATAATCAACAGCGAAATAAATAACAAAGCAAACATATTTAAATATTTAGCCCACACCCCATTTAAACCTAATTTAATGAAGTAGTTATAAAATAAATGTGAAGTATTTTCCATAGAAATAGGATATATTTTTTAGATTGTAAAAATACATGGTTTAATCGAAAAAAAAGCTATATTTAAATGTATAAATAGATAAAACAACTTGGTAAATAGATTATAACGATGGGGTCTAAATATGATTTCAAAAATTATTTGTTATTTTCGCTGAACATATGACTACTAAATTTTTTTCCATATTCATATCAGGATTAATCCTTTTTCAAAGTTTTAATATCCATTTTGGGGATCTATTAAGACTGGAAGAGTTGATAGAACATGTTGAATTTCATGAAGATAAATATGGAGATGATCTTTTCGTGTTTTTGTCTAAACATTATGGTGATCTTAAACAATCGCATAAAGAACAGCATAAAAAAGAAAAGAAAGACCATTCTCATCCACCAATAAATCATGATTGTAGCTCTCAGATACAAACTTCTTTTGTAGTGAATAGTATTTCTTTTACTATGGTGAGATTACAAATTATAAAAACAACTACCATATTTCTATATCAAGACATTTTTTCTACATTTGAAAAACAAAAGATTTTTCAACCGCCTCAATTTTCATAATTCATTTTATTATGTTAAGTGTTTATTTTGAAGCACTTATATATATCTCTGTTACTTAAACCCTTTTGTAAAATAAAGGTCTAACTTAATAAACAATTGATGAATTATGTTAACTAACATTATAAAATTTAGCCTCAATAATAAGCTTATAATTTTTTTATTTACAGCTTTCATTATTGGATTCGGTATATATTCGCTAACTCGGATTCCGATCGGTGCGGTACCGATGTCACCAATAACCAAGTACAAGTAATAACTACCTCAAAAAATTTATCTACTCAAGATATAGAACAGTTTATAACTTATCCTGTTGAATTGGAAATGGCGAATTTACCTGGGGTTGTTGAAATAAGATCGGTTTCAAAATTTGGATTATCTGTAGTAACTATAGTTTTTGAAGATGCTATGGGAACGTATTTGCCAAGGCAATTAATATCTGAAAAGATAAAATCGGCAAGTGAAAGAATACCTAAAGGTTTTGGAATGCCTGAAATGGGTCCGATAACCACTGGTTTGGGAGAGATATATCAATACATTTTAGATGTAGAACCCGGATATGAAGATACATATTCTGCAACAGATTTAAGATCCATTCAAGATTGGATTGTAAAAAGACAACTTTCAGGGATTTCAGGAGTAGTTGAAGTAAACACCTGGGGTGGTTATTTAAAGCAATATGAAGTTGCTATTAGCACCGAAAAGCTAAAAGCCATGAATATCTCTGCCATTGATGTTTATTCCGCTTTAGAAAAGAATAATAGTATAGCAGGTGGTGGATATATCGAGAAATTAAACAAAGCCTATTTTATTAGAGGTGAAGGTTTGGTTAAGAATTTAGATGATATTAAAAATATTCCGGTAAAAAATGTAAATGGTTTTCCAATATATGTCAAAGATGTTGCAAAAGTTGAATTTGGAAGCGCTACACGTTTTGGTGCAATTACGGGTAATGGGCAGGGAGAAAAAGTTTTAGGGCAAGTAATGATGTTGAAAGACGGGAACTCTAAAAAGGTGATAGAGGCTGTCAAAGACCGTGTGGCTTCAATTTCTAAAACTCTTCCAGAAGGTGTTTATATCAACCCTTTTTTAGAAAGAAGCGAATTAATAGCTAAAACTACATTTACTGTTGTAGAAAATTTGGTTTTGGGAAGTTTGATAGTGATTTTTATAGTGGTTCTATTACTAGGAAACCTTCGATCGGGTTTGGTTGTTGCATCTATAATACCATTGACCTTGTTGTTTGCTTTGTCTTTGATGTATTTATTTGGCGTAGATGCCAATCTAATGAGTTTAGGGGCAATTGATTTTGGAATTATAATAGATGGATCAGTAATTATTGTTGAATATATAGCTTACCAGATCGCTTCAAATAGACAAGAATTATTTAAGTTAAATCCCGTTGAAAAACAAGAGGCCATTAACGAAATTACCTACAAAAGTTCATCAAAAATGATGAATTCAGCAGTTTTTGGACAGCTTATTATACTAATTGTTTTTATTCCTATTCTTTCTTTAACGGGAGTTGAGGGAAAGATGTTTAAACCTATGGCCTTAACATTTAGCTTTGCATTGATTGGTGCAATGATCTTTGGTTTGACATATGTGCCTGTAATGTCCTCCATTTTTTTAAAGCCCACTAAAGATTCACCGAAGAATATCTCAGTCAAATTGATGAAGTTCTTAAACGATGTTTACGAACCTTCGATTAGATGGGCATTAAATAGTAAAAAGACTATTTTAGGAATAGCAACAGTTTTATTGGCATTTTCAATATATTTATTTTCAACTATGGGAGGTGAATTTGTACCCACATTAGATGAAGGGGATTTTGTTATCCAACCCGTATTAAAAACTGGAACTTCACTAAGTAAAACCATTGAAATAACAACCAAAATTGAAAATATATTATTAGATAAATTTCCAGAGGTAGATCAAGTTGTTAGTAGAATAGGAGCAGCTGAAATACCAACTGATCCCATGTCAATGGAAGAAAGTGATGTAATCATTAAATTAAAACCAAAAAGTGAATGGGTTTCTGCTGAAAGTAAAGATGCACTAGCCGACAAGTTTAAAGAAGAATTGGCTATTATTCCTGGAATGGAAGTTGAATTCACACAGCCTATAGAGATGAGATTCAATGAATTAATTACAGGTGTTAGAGCGGATATTGCAATTAAAATATTTGGTGAAGATCTAGATATGTTAAGTAAAAAAGGAAATGAAATTAAAAAATTAATTGAAAATGTTGAGGGGGCTTCTGATATTACTGTAGAAAAAATTTCTGGATTGCCTCAGATGAGTATTGTTTATGATACAAAGAAATTAGCCCGATATGGATTGCATATTGAAGATATAAATGATATGATATCCATGGGGTTTTCAGGAGCTGTTGTTGGAAGTGTTTTTGAAGGGGAAAAGCGTTTTGATTTGGCTATTCGATTGGATAAGAATAATAGGACTGATATTTCAAGTCTAGAGAATCTCTATATTGACTCACCAACCGGTGCTAAAATACCATTACATGAATTGGCAACAATTTCGTATACCAAAGGCCCTGCAAAAATATCAAGAGATGACACAAAGCGAAGAATTGTAGTTGGAATCAATGTAAGAAACAGAGATTTACAATCGGTAGTTGATGATGTTCAAAATTTAATAGAAACTAATATCAAACTTCCTGTGGGTTATAATATTACTTATGGTGGTCAGTTTGAAAATTTAGAAAGAGCAAAAGCTAGATTAAAAGTAGCTGTTCCGATTGCTTTGGTGCTCATATTTTTACTCTTATACTTTGCTTTCAATTCGGCAAGTGAAGCTTTGATGATCTATTCTGCAATTCCATTATCCGCAGTAGGTGGTGTGATTTTATTATGGATACGAGATATGCCTTTTAGTATTTCGGCAGGTGTAGGTTTTATTGCCCTATTTGGTATTGCCGTGTTAAACGGAATTGTGCTTATTGAACATTTTAAAGAATTAAAACAAGAAGGTATGGATGATATAAATGAAAGAGTGATCAAAGGGGCAAAAGAACGACTCCGTCCTGTTATTTTGACAGCAGCAGCAGCGGCATTAGGCTTTTTGCCAATGGCAATATCAACAAATGCCGGAGCTGAAGTACAAAGACCTTTAGCAACAGTGGTTATTGGTGGTTTGGTGTCTGCAACCTTATTAACAATGTTGGTTTTACCGGTTTTATATTCCATTTTTGATAAAAAGAGAGACACTAAAAAACGTAAAAAAGTTAATATTAAAATAATAGGTTTTTTAGCAGTATTATTAAGTGTTATTCTACCCGTTAAAGCTCAAGAATTAAATCAATTAGAACTAAATGAAGTTTATAGTTTAGCTTTAGAAAACAATGCAAGCTTAAAAGCCTCATCTTTAAAAGTAGATGAAGCCAATGCTCTTGTCGGAAATGCATTTAGCTTTGATAAAACAGAATTTTATTATAATTACGATGAAAGTAATCTCGCTTTAAATGCCCAACCCTTAAAGGTTTATGGTGTTCAACAAGACTTTTTATTTCCTTCCATATATTTTGCTAATAAAAGATTAAATAAGGCTTCTTATAATATGGAATCGAGCTCTTATGAAATTAATAAGAAAATATTAGAAAGAGAAGTTGCATCATCTTATTATCAATTGCAGTATGAATTGGAAAAAGAAGATGTTTACAAAAAATTAGATAGTTTTTACAAAACCTTTGCATACGCTGCTAAACGAAGGTTTGAAACAGGTGAAACCAATTATTTAGAAAAGATTACGGCTCAAGCAAAACAAAAGCAACTACTAACGCTGTATAGACAGTCTCAAGAAGACGTAAGTTCGGCTTTAGTTAATTTACAACAATTAGTACAAAGTGATAATGAATTTAATATTAAGCACAAAACATTAGAAAAACTTGAATTACACACGTTAGCTGTTAATGAAAACTTAGGTATAGCATACTTTGAAAATAAAAAATCTTTATTTCAAGCAAAAAATAGTTTTGAAAAACAAAAACTATTACCTGATATAAGTCTGAATTATTTTCAAGGATCTAATTCAGATTTGGATTATAATTTATCTGGTTACCAAATAGGGTTAAAAATACCTTTACTTTTTAGTGGAAATGCTTCAAAGATTAAGGCTTCAAAAATATCTCAAGAAATTGTAGAACAACAGGCTGAAGATTATATAATTAAGTTAAATGCTAAACAAAATCAATTATTATCTCAGTTAAGAAAGTATGAAGAAGCTCTTTCTTATTATGATGAAGAAGGGAAAGCCCTATCAGAAGAAATTTTTAAAACAGCTAAATTTAGTTATAAAAATGGTGAAATAGATTTTTTCCAATATATTTTAAGTTTGGAAAATGCTTTTGGAATATTACTAACTTATCTGGATAATCTGAATTCATACAATCAAATCATTATTGAAATTAATTACTTAACATTATAAAATCTAAAAATGAATTATTCCATAAAATATACAATCCCAATTTTAATAACTTTTTTAATTTTAAGTTGTGGAAAATCAGATAAAGTCACTAATAATGAATCTTCTGGTAGTAATGAAGCTACAAGTAATAATAATTTGGTAGTAATATCAAAAGCTCAATTTCAAAGTGAAAATATGAATTTGGCTAGTTTAGAAAATATTTCTTTTCCAACACTAATTAAAACTACAGGAGTAATTGACGTACCCCCAATTAGTAAGGCTGTTATTAGTGCCAAAATGGGAGGATATATTAAAAATTCACCTTTACTAATTGGTGATAAAGTTAAAAAGGGGCAAGTGCTTGTAACTGTTGAAAATCTTGAATTTATAGAAATACAGCAAGAGTATTTAGAAATTTCAGAACAATTAACTTATTTAAAATCTGAATATGAACGCCAAAAAGAGTTGTATGATGAAAAAATATCTTCTAAAAAGAGTTTCTTAAAAGCAGAAAGTGAATTTAAAAAAATCAAAGCCATGTATAATGGTTTACATAAAAAATTAAAGATGCTAAACATCAATCCAGCATCTGTTGAAAATGGAAACTTGACTTCTTTTTCAACCATTTATGCACCTATAAGCGGTAGTGTCACTCATGTAAATGTAAGCACTGGAACCTATGTTTCACCAGCCGACAAGATTATGGAGATTGTAAATACAGATCATATTCATTTAGAGTTAAAAGTATTTGAAAAAGATATTTTAAAAATAAAAGAAGGTCAAAAAGTAATATTTAGAATTCCAGAATCTTCTAATAAAAGCTATGAAGGAGATATTCATTTGATTGGAAAATCAATTGATAGTGATAGAGTTATTAACGTTCACGCACACATTGACCATGATATAAAGCATAATTTTATTGTTGGAATGTTTGTAGAATCGGATATAATAATTGATGATAAAACTTCAAAAGCCTTACCTGAAAATGCCTTTGTTGATGTTAATAATAAAAATTATGTATTAGTCTTAAAAACAAAGGATAATGACAATTATACTTTTATTAAAGAAGAAGTCATTGTTGGTAATACTTATAATGGATTTACTGAAATAAAAGATAATAGTACTTTTAAAATGGACAGTCAGTTTTTATTAGGAGGATATCAATTGATTTCGGAAGAAGAATAAAGGAGTTTGTTTAAAATGTAAAGAAGTATTAAGTTTATCACTTTAAAATTCAATTCTTATGCGAAAAATAATAATTTTTATATGTATTGTAGTCCTTTCAAATATTGTTATATACTCACAAAACTCTAAAAAAGTATTTTCCTACTTAGATATATTTGATCTTGAATACATTTCTGATCCTCAGATTTCTCCTGATGGAGAATGGATTGTTTATCGCAGAATGGGTTTTGACATTATGAAAGATAAAAGCAAAGGAAATCTTTGGATGATTCGATCAAATGGAGCAGATCATCAAAAATTAACATCACGAGAGGTCAGCGAATCTTCGGCACAATGGTCACCAAATGGAGATAGAATTGTTTTTAAAAGTAATACGGATGAAGGATCTGAAATATATATCTATTGGGTAAATACTGGAAAAATTGCCAAAATTTCTCAATTACCTTTTAGTCCAAATTCCTTAACCTGGTCGTCAAATGGTGAAAAATTAGCCTTTGTTATGCACGTGCCAGAAAAACCACCAGTAGCAGCAAAAATGCCAGAAAAACCTAAAGGAGCAAAATGGGCAGAATCTCCAAGGATTACAGATAGGTTAAAGCATGAAGCAGATGGTCGTGGGTATATAAAACCAGGATACCATCATGTTTTTGTTATTTCATCTGAAGGAGGCGCAATTAGACAAATTACGGATGGAATTATAATCATCGTGGTAATTTATCTTGGTCACCACAAGGGAATAAGATTTACTTTTCAGGAAATAGAAATGATGATTGGGAGTATGATTTTAGAAATTCTGAGATTTATAGTGCTGATGTTCAAACTGGATCAATAAAAGCTTTAACGAAAAGAAAAGGACCAGATTATTCTCCTAATGTATCTCCAGACGGTAAATATATCGCTTATTTAGGTTTTGAAGATAAAGTACAAACACATCAAACTACATATTTGAATATTATGAATGTTGATGGTACTAATATGAAGGTAATTTCCGATAAGTTAGATAGAAGTATTTCTACTTTTAAATGGGACGCTAAAAGTAAAGGTTTGTTTGTTTCCTATGACGATAAAGGTAATACAAAAATATCTTATATTAATTTATCAGGTAAGTTAAATAAACTAACTGATAATATGGGAGGTACATCTATTGGGAGGCCTTACGCTGGAGGATCATTTTCTGTTTCAAATAACGATAAAATAGCTTATACTTTGTCAAGACCAGACTACCCCGCAGAACTAGCTATTTTTCAATCTAAATCAGTTAATAAAATCACCAATTTAAATAAAGATCTTTTAGAGTATAGAACTTTAGGAAAAGTAGAAGAAATATGGTATAAAAGTAGTTTTGATAAGAGAGATATTCAGGGATGGATCGTTTATCCTCCAAATTATTTAGCTTCTAAAAAATACCCGTTGTTGGTTGAAAATCATGGCGGACCAATATTAAATTATGGAGATAGGTTTTCTGCTGAAATTCAGCTATATGCAGCATCAGGTTATGTTGTTTTTTATCCAAATCCAAGGGGTAGTACCAGTTATGGTGAAGAGTTTGCCAATTTATTGTATAATAATTATCCAGGTGAAGATTATAATGATGTAATGGATGGAGTAGACGAATTGATTAAAAAAGGAATCGCTCATGAAGACCAATTGTACGTAACTGGTGGTAGTGCAGGAGGAATAATGACTGCTTGGATTATTGGTAAAAATAATCGATTTGAGGCAGCGGTAGTTGCTAAACCTGTAGTTAATTGGATTAGTAAAACTTTAGTTGCTGATAATTATTTTGGATATGCTAATTCAAGATATCCAGGTCAACCATGGGAAAACTTTGAAACCTATTGGAAATTTTCTCCTTTATCGCTTGTAGGAAATATTGAAACACCTACCATGGTCATGGTTGGAATGAATGATTTAAGAACACCACCTAGTGAAGCTAAACAATTATATCATGCCTTAAAATTAAGAAAAATTGAAACGGTTCTAGTGGAAATACCGGGAGCAAGCCATGGTATTGCAGCAAAACCAAGTAACTTGATTACAAAAGTTGCTAATACCTTAGCATGGTTTGAAAAATATAATAAAAGTCAAAGTAATTGAATAAATACTTTGTTTTTGTAAAATATTATATCCTCTAAATGAAAACAAATTAAATTGAATCAAAATTATCATATAAAGAAATACTCTGGTGAAATTGTCGATTTTGATATTGAAAAACTACTTACTTCTTTAAGAAAAACACAAGCAGATGAACAAACCATTAAAAGGGTTGTAAACGAAGTTCAAAAAAAACTTTATGATGGAATTTCTACCAAAGAAATCTATCAAATGGCGTATAAAATTCTAAATAGAACCAAGTCAAAGTCATTTGCTTCTAGGTACAAGTTGAAAAAAGCTATTATGGAATTAGGTCCTTCAGGTTTTCCCTTTGAGAAATTTGTTGCTGCTATTTTGACTAAAGAAGGGTTTTTAACTGAAGTTGGAGTTATAGTTCAGGGGTATTGTGTGTCCCATGAAGTTGATGTTGTTGCTAAAAACAATCATAAACATTATATGGTAGAATGTAAATATCATAATAACCAGGGAAGAGTTAATGATGTGAAGATTCCATTATATATACAATCCCGTTTTTTAGATATTGAAAAACAGTGTAGAGAAATTGAACATCACCATTCAAAATTTCATCAAGGCTGGATCTTTACCAATACAAGATTTTCATCCGAAGCCATTAAATATGGACTCTGTGCCGGTCTAAAACTAGTTAGTTGGAATTACCCTGATAATGAGGGTTTAGCAAAAAAAATATATAAACATGGACTTTTTCCAATAACATCATTGACAACTTTAACACGAAGAGATAAAGAAAAACTACTTGAAAAAGGGTTTGTTTTATGTAAAGATGTTTGTGATAATCCTAACATTTTGATGGAAGTTGGTATTGAAAAGAAAAAGCATAAAAAAATTCTTAATAATGCCAAGGAATTAACCGAATCTATAGCCAATAATTAAAAATGGGATGTAATTAACGAATTAATTAAATGAACTAATCTCTGCTTTTTTCATTCTTTTCTTCAATCCATTTTGATAAATATTTAGTACTCTGCATTGTATGGTGGTTCAACATAGAACCTGTAAAATTATTCAATCTAAGTTTTTCCAAATTTTTTCTTGATTTATTGATCTTACTTTTAAAAATAGAATGAAATCTTTCTTTACTATAACATTTATTTATAATATTTATACCATTTGTTTGAGAAACTTCCCAAATGACTTTATTGTTATATAATTCAACTGCTTTTAATGCAAAATCTTCATTATCATTTGTAATAAATCCATTCCATGGTAAATTATTATGCATACCTTCTGCACCAATTGTAGTTGTAATATTTGGTGTACAAAAATTCATCGTATCTAATAACTTACCTTTAAGTCCTGCACCAAAATGTAAGGGAGCTAAGCAAACTCTAGCATTGGCAAACACTTTTTCCTTATCCTCAGTCCAACCCTCGACAATAAAACCTTCACTTGGATCGTGCATTTGTTTTATTTGTTTGGGTAGATAAGCTCCATAGATAAGTATATTGGTATCAGGAAGTTTTATTCGAATTAATGGCCAAATAACTTTTTTAAGAAATATAACCGACTCTAAATTAGGTTTATGTTTAAAATTTCCGATAGTTATAAAGTTGGTTCTGTCTTCAAAATCAGGATAATTGTTCATTGCGGTTATCTTGATTTTATCAAGTAAAAAAGGTAAATAACAAAGTAAATTGTCATCAATTTTAAAAATACTCTGAAGTAGGTTCATTTCATATTCAGATATAATCAATGAAATATCACAGCGATAAATACTAGCTAATTCCCTTTTTGTTAAATCATTAACTAAATGTGTTAAAGTTACATCTTCCTTTGTTTTGTAAGCTTGATGACGAGCATATCTCAAAAAATGTAAATCTTCTGTATCTAAAATTTTTAATGCTTTAGGGCAATTTTCAGAAACGCGCCAACCAAATTGTTCTTCTGTTAAAAAGCGATCAAATAATACAATGTCTGGATCTATTTCTTTAATTAATTCATCAAAACTTTTATGATTTACTTTTATAAAAAAGGTATTTATATCTAACTTTTCTAAAGGGTAAGAATTATCCGACTTTTGGGCGGTACTTACAAAAGTTATTTTATAATTATTTTCTTTAAAAAAGTCTATTAATTGCAACATTCTGCTTCCAGCAGCAGTTGAATTAGGTTCAGGCCAAACAAATCCAATGACTAGTAAATTTTTACTCATTCTTTTCAAATCAGACAATTCGTTAATCTAATTATTCTTTAACAAAAACAGTTTTATAAAATTAATTCTCCTTTTGCTTCTAAATTTTTAAACTTCTTTACTAAATCTAACGCTTCCGGAATAACATCACTACTCAAAACAATTAAAGAACCTTTGACAGCATTTTTAACAGCATAGGTAATTGCTTCCTTTTCGGATGGTATTATGGTTGTTTTTTTATTTGGATCTTTCATTTTTATACCATCTTCAAGCATTTTTATAAGCTCTTCTTCTGTTTTTCCACGTAAACGTTTATCTTGTCTAATGATAATTTCGTCAAACATTTCGGCAGCAATACTTCCCATTTCTTTATTATCTTCTTCACGTCTATCACCAATTCCGGCTATAATGCCAACTTTAACCGTGGCTTCAAGTGAATCTGTAAAACCTTTAAGTGCTCTCATACCGGCAGGGTTATGAGCATAATCTAACAAAATATTAAAATTTTCAAATTTAAATAAATTCAAACGACCAGGAGTTTGTGTAGCAGAAGGGATAAAAGTTTCTAATCCAGCTTTCATATCTTCAATACTAATTCCCTGAACATTGGCAGCAATAATTGCAGGTAAAACATTTTGAATCATAAATTTTGCTTTACCACCATAGGTCAATGGAATATCTTTTGCTTTCATAACTCTCATTTTCCATTCACCACGACAAATAGTTACATAACCATTTTCGTACACCGCAGTAATTCCTCCTCTTCGCTGTAAAGCTTTAATATGAGGATTGTTTTCATCTAAAGAAAATAGAGCAACATTGCAATCTAAACTTCTTCGCATATTATAAACCAAATCATCATCGGCATTCAAAACCGCATAACCATCAGGCAAAACCGTTTCAGGAACAACACCTTTAACTCTAGCTAGTTGTTCAATAGTGTGAATTCCTTTTAAACCTAAATGATCAGAAGCTACATTGGTGACTATTGCAATATCACATTTTTTAAACCCTAGACCTGCCCGGAGTAAACCACCTCGTGCACATTCTAGAACAGCCATATTTACTGTTGGATCTCTTAAAACAAATTCTGCACTTGCCGGGCCTGTACAATCACCTGTCATTAGCAAACGATTTTGAATATAAACTCCGTCACTTGTTGTATAACCAACTCTATAACCATTCATTTTTGCAATGTGTGAAATTAAACGAGTTGTGGTTGTTTTTCCGTTAGTACCGGTTACCGCAATTATTGGAATTCTACTTGTTGAGCCATGNGGAAATAATTTGTCAATTACTGGAGCAGCAACATTTCTAGGTAAGCCTTTAGTAGGAGCGAGGTGCATTCTAAAACCAGGACCGGCATTAACTTCAAGAACCGCGCCACCGGTTTCTGATAAAGGTTTTGATATATCGGTAGTCATGATATCAATTCCGCAAATATCCAAATCAATTAATTTTGAGATACGTTCTGCCATAGATACATTTGCAGGGTGAACTATATCTAAAATATCTTCTGCAGTTCCTCCAGTACTTAGATTTGCAGTGTCTTTTAAGATGAGCATTTCATCTTTTTTTATTACAGTATCAAGTTTATATCCAGCACTCTTTATAATATTTTTTGTTAAATCATTTACAGTAATTTGCGTTAAAATCTTTTCGTGGCCGTATCCTCTTCTTGGATCACTGTTAACTACATCAATTAATTCTTGAATCGTAGATTTACCATCACCAATTACATGAGCAGGAGTTCTTATTGCTGCAGCAACTAATTTATTATTAATCACCAATAAACGATAATCATCACCAGTTATAAATTTCTCAACAATAACAGCTCTCGATACTTCTTTGGCTATATGAAAAGCTTCTAATGCTGCCTCATAAGAATTTATATCTACAGTTATTCCTCTGCCATGATTTCCATCAATAGGCTTTATAACTAACGGATATCCAACATATTCACAAGCGTCTTTTAAACTTCTTTCTCTTCGAATAATATCACCACGAGGCACTTCAACTTCAGCTTGTTCTAATAAGTACTTTGTATCTTCTTTATCACCAGCTAATTCTACTCCTATACTACTTGTTTCACTAGTTACAGTTGCCTGAATTCTTTTTTGATTTGCTCCATACCCTAATTGGCATAAAGAATATTTATTTAATCTAATCCAAGGAATTCCTCTNGACTGAGCTTCAGCAACAATAGATCCAGTACTTGGACCCAAACGTTCATCTTCACGAATTTCTCGCATGCGCTGAATGTCATCAGTCATATCATATTCTTCTCCTTTAATCAATGCCTCACAAATATCTACAGACATTTTAGCCGCATATCGTCCAACTTTTTCTTCCATATATGAAAAAACAACGTTGTATACACCTTTTTCACCATAACCGCGAGTTCTACCAAAACCTGTATCCATTCCAGCTAATGTTTGAACTTCTAAGGCAATATGTTCAATGATATGCCCCATCCATGTACCTTCATCTACTCTTTGAAAAAAACCTCCAGGAGTTCCAACCGAACAACGATGTTCATACATGCTAGGAAATAAATTTTCTAAACGTTCTCTAAAACCGTCAATTTTATTGGATGGAAATTCTTCCATTTCTTCTAAATCGAGAACCATTACAATGAGTTTATGTCTTCTTACAGACCAGTAATTTGGACCTCTCATTGCATTTATACTTAATATTTTCATAATTATTTGGTTTAGTTATTTGTTCAAAGAAATATTATAAATATAAACATTTTTTGCTAAAAAAATAGTTTAGTTTTGCCGAAGCATTAAATAAAAAAATTGCATGCAAAAAATTAAGGGAACATTAATTCCTATAGGTGGAAATGAAGATAAAGGGAATGGCGAAAGTGAAGTGCATACCTTGGAATTTATTGATGAAGGAATTTTATCAAGAGTAGTAAAAGAAAGTGGAGGTAAAGATGTATCGATAGTGATTATTCCTACAGCGTCAAGTATACCAGTTGAGATTGGAGAGAATTACCTAGAAGCTTTTAAAAAATTAGGATGTACTCAAGTTCAGGTTTTAGATATAAGAAGTAGAGAACAATCAGAAGATGAAAAATTTATCAATAGGATTAAAAATGCCAATTGTGTTATGTTTTCTGGAGGAAATC
>JGI24024J18818_10000424_pt1 | contig 15733 bp, 11 predicted proteins | sample Cruoilmetagenom2_FD_18818 | JGI IMG/M metagenome (IMG submission 18818) | reverse complement strand
CGGTTGTCAACGATAGCCCCGGTTGCAGCAAATAACGAGGTCTGAAACCAGGTCCAGACTAGTAGCCCGGTGAAGAGAAAGGTGTTGTAATTGGGGATATCCAGCGGTAAAACAATTCGAAAAATAAGGCTGAGTACCAAAAGCTGCATCAGCGGATTCAGCAGCGACCAGACAATCCCCAACAGAGAGCGTTTGTACCGCAGCTTAATGTCGCGCCCGATAAGTTCGCGCAGCAGATCGCGCAGATAAATTAGGTTCCAACTTTGTGGCATAAGACTTAACTAAGAATTTTCTCGCTGTTCAAATTGAGGAGTTGAACCTTTACAGTTTGTTACGGAGTCAACTGATTCCAGCGCAGACGAGCAAGAGAATATTGCTCATCTTCGTATTCTACTTCATACCAGGATTTCAGGCTGGATTCTTGCGCCAGTGCCAGAGAATCCAGGGCGCCCGAATCTAGCTTTTGCCGGTCGAATAACACATGGCTGATTTCTAAATTCTGCATGGCTTGTAATGCTTGCTCTTNCTTGTCGCGACCGGCACCCCAGACGGCATAGTAGGCTGCTGTAGAATCGCTGGCAATACGCGCTCGGCTGCTGTAGAGATGATCTCCACCGCTGAAGGTAAGCACACGGGCATCTAAAGGCAAATTGTTGTTGATGTAATCCCAGGCTCTGAATGATGGTACTTTTCGAGCCAGGTAATCCCCCTCGAATTCGTAGCCCAATACGACTCCCAATGGTATATCATGGATCACATGAGTCAGCCATCCATTCCATTGCTCCCGGTCGGCCTCATGAAGTGAAGTGAAGGGTGGCAGGTTAAGTACCAGAAGCACCAGTAAAATCCAGCGGACGAGATGTAACCCTAGACGTCTACCTTCTAAGCGGGTGGTCAGTTCCTTAATAGCTGCTGCACCAAGTACAACTAAGAATGGAGTGATCGGCAACAGAAAGCGCATTTGAAAACTACTGAGAGGAGAAGCCCACAAAACCAGATAGCAAAAGCAGAAAATCCCCAGCCAACGCAATTCTTTTCCTGTGGGTTTTATAACGAAAAGGCCAGTGAGCAGTATAAGTAATATCGGTCCAAGAGAGCCACGAAACTGGGCAGCATGGATGGTCAGGTTCCAAGGAAGCAATGCTAGGTTCAAGGGAGTTCTTGGAAAACCGAAATGATCCTTAAAGTTGTTCAGACTTATCTCCGTAATTTGGCTCCACCGCTCAATGGGGAAAGCGCCAAATAGAGAGTACGAATCGGGGAAAAAAGGGTTTCCGGAGGCAGCCCAACTACGTAAGTACCAGGGTAGGGGGAATATCAGGCTGANCACTCCTAAAATAAGAACTGCTTGAAGCGTTTGACGCCAGCAGTGTTTCTCCTGCCAGAGCCAAAATCCCAATCCGCAAATGGCTAAAAGCCATACGATCAACGCCAGATGTTTAATTGCCAGCGCCAGACCAAGAAAAATGGCTGCCAACACTAAAAAAGACAAGCGATTCTTACGTGTATATTGCATTAAGGCGTATATTGCTATCCCTGTATAAAATGTCAGAGCCAAGTCAATGTAGGTGGTGGTTGCCTGCCAAATAACGGTGGGCAAAGTCACAAAAAGCGCTACTGCCACCCAGGGGGAGGCCTTCGGAGCTGCAAACCGTGTTGTTTTAAACACTAAGAGGGCGGTGAGAGGGAGCATGGAAAAATGCACCAATTTGGCTGCTATTGGACCGCCAAAAGTCATCGCGATACCATAGATCAATTCCCAAGTAAGCGGGTAGAGGGAAATGTATTCAGGGATAATATCGATCGGGGAGCCCTGTTGAAGCCATAGGTCCGGTAACCACAGGTGATACCAAAGGGCATCGTATTCAATTTCAGGGGCCAACGCACCCACAAGAGCTATCGCAAAAGCTAATAAAGTAACCAGCTTCCAGGGCTTTTCTTGTCTCAAGGAAGAACTCAGTCGAGCGAAATTATATGTTTTGGTATGCCGATGAGTCAATTGTTGGTAAATAGTGTAAGCAAGCCCTGCTCCTAAAAGGGAGAGAAGAACCATTTTTATTATTTCTGGTCGATAGAGCGAGAAGGCTGCCAAACCGAAAGCGATATAAGAAAGAGAACCCAGCCCTATGCCTATCCGGTACAGAAAACCGTCTATAGGATCTTCTGGTTCGACTCGCAACAACTTTAGAATGGCAAAGCCAAGGAAATAGGAACATAGTAGGATTACGGCTACCCCCCACAACGCCAATAACCCTCGTTGGGATGCTTCTGCCATATAGCTAGGTGGAAATTCCTTTCCACCGTTCTGGATCAACCGCCAGATCGGGAGCACTGCTGCCCTCAGAGAATAATTCTCCTGAATCCACCGCACAGGTCCCCAGGTGAACAGGTGCCAGATCTGTTGATAATATAATGCCAGCGTGACCAGCGCGAAGGTAAACCACAGGAAGAATCCAATCTTTCTGAGATTAATCTGCACTGAGGTGATTATTTTGATGACCACTTTTTCTTTAGTTTCAGTGATTCCTCGCATTTAGCCACTAATTCTGCAGAAATCTCTGGGTAAGGAAAAGATGGTTCTTCCGCTAGAGTTTTAATCAACTCCAAACTCAATTTGTTTACCAGGTGCGGTCGCAAGTGAGCACCACGTAATCTCTCTTTTCCAGGTCGAAATGGGATCCGACCTAGCTCGGCCTGATTGATGCTCAACCGAACCTCATCAGGGCGACATTCATCAATGATCAATTCCGATGTGGCGATCCCCTCTGCCAGGTTGATTTCAACAATTGATCTCGCTTCACTTTGAGCAGCTGGATCATTCAAAAAGTTTCTCACTTTTGTAAGGTTGGGTAGTTCGATTGCAACGCCACGCCAGTACCAGTATCCCATCAAACCATTCAGGAATCGCAGCCACATTTTATGCCACCGGATTCGCTCAAAAAAATCCATCCGCTTTCTAATAATATCTGCAATCAAATCTCCAAATGTTTGCCAGTGAAACGCAAATATCTTTAACACACGGCTTGGTGGCAGAGAGTGTTTTTGTAGTTTATCCATCAGCAATGTAGATCTCAAGAATGGGTAGAGCCTTCCAATCTGAACATCAGCAATTCCTTCGTCGTATTTTCGCTTAAGCGCCTGGGGTAATTTACTTCGTTCGTGGTGATATCCAAGGGCTTCGATCGAGTGAACAAACTCAGCCCCTGCTTGAAGCAAACGGATACCTAATTCATAATCTTCGTGGCAACGCAAGCCAGAATTGAACCCTCCAACTTTTTCAAAAAACTCCGCATGTAGAGAGAAGTTTCCACTCACCAAATCGGTATAGCTAAATCGATAACCTGGCTGGCGCATATTCTGAAAAATAATCTCCCACCAATCGAGTAGTTCTGTGCGAAAGTACCCGGTCTGGGTTATGAGCAATGGAGGGTAATAGCCAATTACTACTGTGGTCCCTCTTTCCGAATGAGAGCGGATGTGAGCTGCTAAGAATAAGGGTTGGGGTTCAATATCATCATCAAGGAACACCAGCAGTTTTCCAGTGGATTTCAGTGCGCCAACATTGCGAGCCATTGCTTGACCTTGAGCCGGTTGCTCAATCAAGTAGATTTGGAGAGTTCCCTTGAACGCCTCAACAATATCAGCAGTATTATCTGTGCAGCCATCAGCGACCACAACAACCTCAAAATCATCAGGTGAGATGGTTTGTTGTGTGAGAGCAGTGAGAACCTTTTCAAGAAGCTTGCTTCGGTTATGAGTTGGAATTACCACGCTCGCAATTGGTGAATTGGAGGATAACTGTGCTTTAATCAACGCTTGCTAACTCATTTTGTCTTTGTGACGCGTAATACGCGCGGGGACCAGCAAGACAACCGCGCAGTTCATTGACCAGCAAATCTACGGGTGTGCTGTTTGGAAAATGCATAATGGATTTTAATAGCGCTGGGAGCTGGTACCCCAAAAACCAATTCCCAGCAGTAAAGATTACACTCCACTCTTTTTCCTGGACGAGCTTGCCTGTCCAGTATGCATAAGTGCCGACCCCATAGCCATACAAAACTCGGCGTAATTCTTCCCAGGTTCTGCGATGGCGGTGCCAGGATAGAGCTGCTGGTTCATAAACGATCTGAAAGCCATTGGCGATTATGCGGTAAAACATCTCTGTATCCCCTCCAGATTGAGTTGGTGTGCCAGCATCAAGATTTTCATCGAATGGACCGATCAGGTCGAGTACGTTTCTCCGCAGGGCCATATTAACTCCTACACCCACGCGACCTGCGGCAAGATAGTGAAGATTGTTCTTGTCGTAGACTTTGCGGGTGAACCCACGATTGAAGGGAGAATGACGCTCGAACCATTGCTGGGCTGCTGTATCTAGCTCCAGGGGCATGGTTAATCCGGTCACACACAGAACCCGTGGATCGCTAAAATTGGGTAAAAGGGCTCTTAACCAATCTGGATCGGGAATGGCATCATCGTCAATGAATGCGATGATCTCATGGGAAGCTTCCTTTAACGCTCGATTGCGAGCTCTGTTTAAGCCTGGGTAATTCTCATATACGTAGCGTACCTCTGGGAAACTTTGGCTGACAACCTTCGTCAGTGGATTTTGGGAGCAGCTATCGACAACCAGTACTTCCTGTCCATCATCCTGCATACGAGTGATTTCTTCCAAACAGCGCTTTAAATCCTCCGAACGGTCACGGGTGCAGATGGCGATGGTTATTTTTTCTTTCCGTTGGTCGGTCTTGGGTCTGCTTTCCAATTCCAACTTATCTTCCAGCCAAGCCTGCCAGAAAGGGAATTCCACTGAATTCAGGATGTTTTTCTCCAGCCTATCCCTATTCATGCTTCTCCCATTTAAATTTAGCTGAACTTGACCGACCGGCTTGAGTTTGTAACGAATCAGGGCTAACGCGTGTTTTTGATCTTCGGAAACACTGATTTCATCAGGCAAATTGACGAAGTCTAGATCCAGTACGGCAACTGAATCAGCGGAATTTTTCTGGGTGCGATTGAATTCAAATGTCTCATTTGAATAAAGCCATCTGACCAAAAAGATCATCTGCAAGCTTCCCTGTAGGATGGCAAAAGCCAGCAAAATCGATAATGGGTGCCCTTTCACCAACACGGTATACGTTGTCCCCAGAGTCAGTAGGGTCAGCGCAACAGCTTGTGGCAGTAGCCAAATGGGGTTGAGTTTACCGCCTTTGATCTTCGGTGTAGGTCGAAAGCGTAATGGTAAGCGCAGCAAAGCCATACCCCAGGAGAGTATATAAATTGGCCAGGTGCTGTACACCAGTGCCACGGCCCGTGCTAATGAAGTCTTCGGAGAGCTATGGTGACGGTAGAAGCGGAAAGCAAAGTGGCGGATCAGCACATCGGCCATGGCAAGTGGAGTGATATGGATCAGGTAATCATGGAAAGCAGACCAAATTTCAGGTCCAGCGAAGATCAATATAGCTATTGTGGCAAACAGGTGGATGCCCACTACAGGTCCAATCCAATATTTGGTCATCCGTACTGAGTAGGAAAGGCGCTGTCCCCAGGTAAGTTTCAGGAAGAGGCGCGGATATGCGGTCAACAACAATTCGAAGACACCGCGCGCCCACTTTAACTGCTGCACAAACCAAGCAGCAAAGCTCGGAGGAGCAATCCCTGGAGCTAGTGGTTCAGCGACGTAAGCACTTTTCCATCCGGCTGCGTGAAGGGTTATGGAGGTTGCCAGATCCTCCGCTAGGCCGAGTTGGTACCCGCCGATCTCTCTCAGGGCGGAGCGGCGGATTAAAGCATTGCTACCCATCAAGGTAGCACCACCGATGCCATCCGCACCAAGGGATGTGGGATTATAGAACTCCAGGCTGGTCTCGATCGCTCCTTCCGCTACCCAGCTATCCGTTCCGTTCTTGAAGGTTAACATGACCTGAACGAATCCCATTTTGGGATCGGAAAAATAACCCATACTTTGCTCAAGAAAATCCACTTGGGGAGCGTGATCGACATCGAATATCACTACGATATCGCCATCTGTCTGATCCAGCGCGGCGTTGATGTTGCCGGCTTTAGCATCTTCGTGCCCTTCACGGTTGATATAACCCGCGCCGAGGCGGGTAGCCATGGCTGCTAGCGCTGGCTCGTGCCCGTCGTCCAACAGCCAAGTGCGATGTTCGCCCTTCATGGTGCAAGCCGCCGAGAGTGATCGCTCTACAAGATCGTGAGGTTCATTGCAGACAGTAACGAAAACGTCAATTGTCTGCCTCTCAGACCAGGCCAAGGCTTTAATCGGCGGACGAACAAATAAATACAGCATCCAGTTGCCGACCAGTTGGGTTCCTGCATACAGAGCGGCAAAGGTAAACAGAATTACTATCCAAGACGATTGCAGACGATCGTCAATAAACCACCAACTAAAGTAGTAGAGCAAGGAGAGCAATCCAATAAAGATAAACACACGCAACAGCCATACCTTTATATCTGGGATCGCTCTAATCAGTTTGACCTGAATTGGGAGTTTCTCCTTGTGTGGTCGTCGATTCTGACTCATAGATTTTCCTCGATGTACATATTATTGGTTCACATTTAAAGGATCGAACAGGTAAACGCGCATTTTAAAGTTCCGAGCTTGGACATGTACATCAAATCTTGCTTGTTCTCGAGTATTTTCTTTAAGCCACGAAACCATTTGTGGCTGAAGTTCAGCCACATTCATATCTTCAATAATCCAAACCCGGCTCTGTTCGTTGAAATGAGCTGGGTCCCAACTGTCAAGGGATAAAGTTTGCTCATCTAAGTACAAATCGCTAATATCGGTGTTGGCGGAGACGACGATGTCTCCGTCCTGGCGTTGGGTTTCTACGTAATTCATGGCTGCCTTCCAGTTATCACGATTGCCATTCTGGTATTGAAAATACAAGATATCTTCGCTCAATGGGGCCAGAATCAGCAGCATCAGGGCTCCGAATGCAAGAATGTGTCCCAATCCTTCTGTCTTCCTGAATAGCTCACGAATAGCTAGCGCTGCCAGCAGCAGCCAACTGGTTAGGGTGATAAAAACATAGCGATTTGCGGCATAATGGAAAATGGATAATATTATAATCGCTGCCAACGGTAGGAAAGCGTTTAAACCGAACAAGAGAGCCCCACGATTTTTTCGACTAAGCCAATACAAGCAACCGAAAGCAGCGATAATCACAGTCGGTAGACCAATGTAGAACACTGTACCTGCCAGCATCCAGAAGGGATTGGTGTTGATGCGGCCAAATCCGCCAAACCATGCTCCCAGATTCGACAAGTAAGGACCCGCGAAAAAGATACCTGCAATGGCGGTTGGTGCAAGAATCAATATCAGGTTTCGTGGCCGGAAGCCTTTGGGTTTTTCGAGGGGTAGCAGCCATATTAGTATCAGGTACACTCCGATGACCGGGATAAAGAACAGGGCGATCAACCGCTCGCGAGCTGCGAATCCAAATAGGAGCAGGGACCCTATCAGCAGCCAGGGGCGATCCTCCTCCATGGCGATGTGAAAAGCCAGCAATCCCAAACTGTAGAACAAGAGTAATAAAATGTAAAACCGGGCGTTTTGCGACCAGTACAAATGCCAGGGGGAGATCGCAAGAAATANGGCTGCGAGGAGCGCTGTCCCAGTGCCGAACAGCCTGCGCGTTGGGANGTAAGTTANGGGGATGGTGAGGATACCGATCAGGGCCGGGACCAAACGGGCGTTCCATTCACTGACCCCGAGATAAGCCGTTGTGAGACGGATTAGGTCGGATGCCAATGATCGACGCAAAAAACTGTAATTGAAACCNTCTTCCTTTGTGCTTAATGTAAACGCCTCATCACCCCAGAAGCTCCATTCTCCCAACTTATAAAAACGTAATACNGCAGCGATTACAATAATCATTACCAATATAATTATCTCAATTAACCATCTTGGTATTCGGAGACTAGATATTCTAGTTAACATTTTGGATCTGGTTAGCCTCTCGGACAATGCCTGTCAGATAATGCTTCTTCTCATTCAAATGAAAGGAACCGGTCTTAGAAAGGACCGGTTTGTTCCACCCACTATCCTGGGAGAACCTGCTGTGAAAATCGAATACAATCACGTTATCGCAAATGCGTGATTGATCACTCACTTGACCACTTCGAGGGACGGGCATTTCTGTATAAATAAACGTTTTTTTATCCGGATTGTTACAAACAAACTTTATGAAATTATTGCCTGGCAGCAGGCTTTCCTTGCTCGTAATCCATTTTTGGTATAAAATTAATGTGATTATTGCCCAAATCAGCTCAAAAAATCTATTGGGCCCGTAGCTCAGCGGCAGAGCGGACGGCTCATAACCGTTTGGTCGTAGGTTCGAATCCTACCGGGCCCACATCGTGAAGATATTAAGGAGCAGTTCGTATTATAGCTGCTCCTTTTTGCTATCCTTCATTCGTAAGCAGGTCGCATCCAACAGAAACGCATTACAATTGCTGGAATATGATTGAGGTTGATAGTCTTTACAGCTTAATTGTGAACGATCTGGAAACTGCCGGCCAGGAAAGCCAGTATCGTACTGATGCAAACGAGCCCGATTCACGCTACAAAAGCTACGGCGTGCGCGCGGCTGAAAGAATGGAGATCATCCGCGCTCATCGCAAAGCGATCCGGGGTCTTCAACGCCAGCAGCAGCTGGAATTAGCTTGGAAGCTGATTGAATCAGAATACGGGGAACAGCAGAGCATCGCATTATTCATTTTGAAGATTCATGCGGAATATTTCTCGCCAGATAAATTTGATCAGCTCGATGAGTACATGAGGTATTTGCATGGCTGGAGCAAAATCGATTCCTATACTGGATCTCTACTGCGCGATGTGCTTTTCCAGCACCCGGACGAATTCGCCGACCTGGTTGGTCAGTGGAACAGGGATGAAGACCTTTGGCTGAGGAGGGCAAGTGTGGTTTTATTTACACGCAAAGTGGCCAAATCCGGACAATTTAACGATGCCGCACTGAAATTTTGCGAGAACCTGGTCCATGACCCAGAAGTGATGGTGCAAAAAGGGGTTGGCTGGTCGCTCAAAGATTTAATGTGCAGCGATAAGGAACGCGTCATTGATTACGTCATTGACCTCAGAGTCAGGGGGGTTTCAAGCGTGATCACATTGTATGCAATAAAAGATATAAAAGGTAAAGAACGAGCTGCAATATTAAGCAGGACATAGATGGGTTTATGCAATTTCTGAATTCCTATAACAAGGGAGAAAATTATGACTGAAGCGAAGTATAACGCGCTGCAATTTACCGAGCTGAGTGCCGAGGAAATGATAACAGCATCACGTAATTTCTACCTGGACATGAAGCGCCGCCGCACGGTTCGTGAATTCTCGGATCGCCCAGTTCCATTGGAGGTGATCAAGAATGCGATATCAGCAGCAGGTACGGCACCGAGTGGAGCTAACCAGCAGCCCTGGCATTTTGCAGTTGTCTCCAATCCAGAGACGAAGCGAGAAATTCGTGAAGCGGCAGAAAAGGAAGAAAGAGCTTTTTATCAGGGTCGTGCTCCGGACGAATGGCTGAAAGCGCTGCGCAAATTAGGTACTGATGAAAACAAACAGTTTTTAGAAATCGCACCTTTTTTGATTGCGGTGTTTCTCAAGAAAACCGGCGTAGATGAAAAAGGGAATGTGATTAATAATTATTACACGGCAGAGTCTGTTGGCATTGCGACCGGCATGCTGATTACCGCCCTGCACTTATCGGGGTTGGCAACTTTAACGCACACGCCAAGTCCAATGAAATTCTTGAACAAAATCCTCCAACGACCTGATTCCGAACGCCCTTTCCTGATCCTGGTTACGGGATATCCCAGCAGTGAAGCAAAAGTACCGATGATCAATAAATACGAACTCGATCAAATTGCTACCTTTGATTGAGGAATCAATGTTTAGATAACCAGTTTAAATAATACCCCTCAGGTTTGACATGGACTGCCAGTGCGGGCAGTTTAATCATCACACTCTTGCTGAAAAAAAATATCCTGGAGAAACATGTCAATAAATAAAGCATTACAAACATTTACAAAACTTGAGACAAAGAATCTGTTCTTGCGAAGAATGAGTCCATCTGATGCGAGCGCGCTCTTCAAGATATTATCTGATGATGAAGTCACCGAATTCTATGACGATGACACATTTGTAGATGTCTCACAAGCCAGCGATCAAATCGAGGCTTGGGAGAATGGATTTAATAATCAAAGCTGCATCCGCTGGGGAATAACCCGCAAGGATGAAAATAATTTGATTGGTTCATGTGGATATTACGGATTCCATACCTGGTATAAACGAGCTTCTATTGGATATGAACTGGCACGAAATTATTGGCGGCGGGGTATTATGACAGAAGCACTCGACGCAATAATTGAGTTTGGGTTCGGAAAAATGGCTCTGAACAGAATAGAAGCTGTAGTAATACCTGAGAATACGGCTTCAATAATAATGCTTGAGAAAATCGGATTTAAGAAGGAGGGGCTGTTAGAAGAATATGAAAAGTGGGGCAGCAAAGGATTTGTTAATTTATATATGTTCGCAATGCTTAGAAATGATTGGAATGCATCTTGATCTAAGATAAGTAGATGAATCATCCTTCGACAGGAAAATTTAATTATGTCAAACTCGAAATATTACGTCGATCTCAGTGAGTTTAGCCTTGAAAAATTGGGGCATCGAATCCAGAACACCAGACTGCCACCAAGCCATAGAATTCTGCAAGAGAATATTGATGAACGATTTCCTTGTTTAGAAGAAAATGGTATTGAGAATCTACAGCAGCTGCAAAAAGTGTTAAAGACAAAGTCAGATGTGCAGTCGTTTGCGGANGATACNGGNCTGCCNCTTGATTACTTNACTGTTCTAAGACGGGAAGTNAACAGTTATCAACCNAAACCGATCAACCTGAAAGATTTCCCGGGTGTTGATCCTGAAATTGTCAAGAAACTGGTCAAGATTGGTATCAAGAACACAAAGCAGCTTTTTCCGAATGTGCTCACTCCACAAGAAAGGCGCGAGTTTGCAGAGCAAAACCGGATCCAGTATGATGAAATTCTGGAACTGACCAAGCTGACCGATGTGGCAAGATTGAAATGGGTTGGTCCCAAGTTTGCCAGACTGCTGATCGAATCGGATTATGACACGGTGGAAAAAGTTGCCAAATCTCACTATAAAGAGCTGTATCTAAACCTGGTTTACACCAACAAGCGAAGAAATATTTACCAAGGTAAGTTTGGGATGGAGGATTTGAAGGATTGGGTCAATGTCGTAGTCCAGGATGTGCCCCAGGTAATCCAATATTGAAATTCAAGCTAACGGGGAGGACAAGCACTTGAACAGATTATCAAAGATAGCAAGCTGTTACGCCTTGGCACAAACTGCATAGCGGAGATAAAGCAGGAATTAGATCGGGCAATGCGGGTTATTCGGCAAGGCGTGGGATTCGCTTACGAACGAGCCACAGGGGGATAATCGCCAGGCACAGGCTTGCGGTGCTTCCCAACACAATACCAATCAGGCGTCCAATGCTGGTAGGGAAATCGAGGAGATCGAAAAGGATCGGCGGCCCAAAGAAGAACAGCAGGCAGATAAGCATGCAGAAGGCGCTGGCCAGCGCTCCCAGACAACCCAGGGTACCTTGGGAGATGCGGCGTGGATCTTCCCACTCGAAATTCGCGCCTATGACACCAAAGGCAAGGTTTAGCCCTGCCACACCAGCTACAGACAAAGCTACTACCACCAGGCTGTAGGCGAGGGTGTCGAGGCTCACCCGTTGAAGCAGTGAAGTGATCAGGAGGAAGGTCCAGCATAAGATCAGGGTGGGAAAATAAGCGACCAGATACTTACCGGCAACCAGCCGCAGGCTGCTCACCGGTGCGGTTTTAAGCAGCCAATACTGCTTTCCTTCAAGGGAGAAGCTCATCCCCGCCAAGCGGGAAAGCAGCGACCAGCCCACGAAAAGCGAGATACCAACATTGGCGTACAGCATGAGGTTGGAGAGCACCTCCATGAAGACAGCCGGTGCTTCACCGCGCCCAGGTGGGGGTTCGCCGCCGCTGCGGACCAGCATGATCGCATAGACGATGCCGAAGATCAACGGTGTCACTATTTGGGACATATTGCGCAGATCACGGCGCAGGACGAGTAAATCCTTGATCAGGATGGCTTGCACCTGGGCAGGGAGCAGGCGCTTGACGGAGGTGGCCAGGAGCGACCTGTTGGGTGGTTTGGAATGCTGCACCCGGGTTTTCCTCGAACGCCGAGTGGAGGTGTGCACCGAAGCCCAACCGGAAAAGTAGAGCCGTTCGGCTGTGTTGAGTGACAAAAGGAAGATAACCACGCAGAGCCCGATGGTGATAGCCAGCAACCCGACGCCGGGCAGCCAATTCCTCTGACCGATTGCCGATAGGCTGCCTCCAGCCCAGGCCAGGGGAGAGAAGGGTGAATTGATGCGCCCGAGCTGGTTTAAAGCCTGGGTGGCTTGCTCGCCAGAGATGTCATCGAAATTTGCCAGCCGGCCAGATTGGGAGCAGAGAATGGAAATGGTAGCTACGAAAAAACCCAGCACCTCTGCCACTCGCCTGGCCGGGAAAATCCGCACCACTACCATCACCACCAGGCTGGCTAATCCAGCCGCGGTGAAAGCCATCAGGGTTAATACAAGGATAACCAGCGGGTAATAGAGAAAGTTATAGCCTTGGGAGATCCCCAATCCGAACAGGACAGGCAGCCCAACGAGCATTACCAGAGCATAATTGGGCAGGATGGCTTGCATCTGTTTGGAAAGAAAGACTGCCCGCATTGGTAGTGGTGAGGAGAGTAAGAAATCCATATCGCCCGCCAGGTACAGAGCCTGGAGGAGCAAACCGAAACTCGTGATAAAAATGATAATAAAAGCGATGGTGACTATCAGAACAGGAATGCTGTCAAGCAAACTATCTGGATCACTGACGATTTGAGTGAGCTGCGGCGAGCGGAGCGTATTGAGGATCAGGAGGCTGAACACGAATGCAGCCACCAGGATGGCGAGTAAAACCACACCCACCACGACCATACCAATTTTGTTTCGCAGCCTTGAGCGGCGGAACCCGCTAATGAAGATCACACCGCGCAAGCGCAAGAGCTTCCAGACTGAGAACCATAAGTTTGAGCCCGGAGTCGACGTCACAGTCACTTGAGCACCTCAGCGATTTCTGCGTATTCAGTTCCACCGGTCAGGTTGAGGAAGATATCCTCCAGGCTGGTTTCACCTTTGCCAATGGTGCGCAGCTCCTGCATAGTGCCCACGGCGATCAGCTGGCCATCATTGATGATCCCAATCCTGTCGCACATGCGCTCAGCGATTTCGAGGATGTGGGTGGAAAGAAATATCGCCGCGCCGCGCTCAGCCAGCTGCCGGAGAATATCCTTGATCAGGCGCGCAGAGCGAGGATCCAGGCCGACCGTCGGTTCATCCATTACGAGCACTTGAGGATCGTGGATCAGGGCGCTGGCGAGGGCGGTCTTCTGCTGCATACCGTGGCTGTAGGTATCAATCGGATCGTTGGCGGCATCCGTCAGCTCAAAGAGCCTCAGCAGCTCCTGGCTGCGACGTTCGATTTGCTCATGATTAATTTCGTACAGGTCCCCGACAAAACGCAGCAGCTCGATGGCAGAGAGCTTGGGATAAAGATTCGGGGTGTCTGGGAGGTAGCCGCAAATAGCTTTGGCTTGCAGAGGCTGCTCCTGGAGGTCGAATCCCGCTACCTCAACCGAGCCGGATGTGGGCTGCAGCAGTCCGACGATCATCTTGATTGTGGTTGTTTTTCCTGCCCCGTTGGGACCGAGGAAGCCGAATATCTCCCCGGCTGCAACCTGGAAGGTGACCTGGTCAACGGCCATTTTCTCGCCGAAGCGCTTGACCAGGTCCTGGGTTTGGATGAGATTGGTTTTGGGAATGTTGGTCATGGAAGAAGGATGTCCTCATATTCAGAATTTGATATTTGTTTGATTATACTCGCACTCTATACGGCAAGATTTAGCTGCAGGAGAGTGGTGGGGGATAGAAGCAGATAAGAATCCCTGGAATCACCTTTAAGAACTGATAGCATTGCAGCTAAAAAACACCTGATGAAAAACTCTGCCTCCCCATGTAATAATAATTAATTTGATCTCCATGACTAAATCAGCCATAATAGGCAGGAGGAAGATATTGCCAGCTAATAGCACCTTGCTCAATTGGACAGATCAAAGTGTCAGCAGCATAATGAATTTCGCAAGGCGGCAATAATCCGCCCGAAAGGCCTGGGAAGCTGCTGGAGGCCGCATCATCGGAGGCTATCGGATATGATGGATTTGTCCTTCATGAAACCCCTGACTGTCACACCGCTGATCCCGCGGGAGGCGCGATTTATTTGGATAGATCTTGGGAAGGTATTCAAGAATAGAGAGCGAAGGAACGAGCAGAGCTGCTGAGCTCAAAGCCGCTCGGCTGCCGAACGAATTCTCAGGTTGCAAAAAAACTTGAGCCAGCAGGATAAAAAGCAAGGAATTTGGTTATGGTATTGGCACATCTCGTAGCACATAGTCTGTTCTATGCGATCATTTTCAATGGTTATCTTTTGTTTATCATGGTCTCCACCAGTCCGCGGGTATGGGGGTATTCAGATTATTCGGAGTCGATTAAGGCAAAGGTTCCACCTCAAACAAAGCAAGAAAAACGATTGGCATTAATTATTGGATTGCCATGGATTATCTTTACTATTGGGTTTCCGATTTATTCAACCATTGTCCTGAAATCAAAAATGGGGGGTGAGATACCGTTCTGGACAGCGTTTCTCAACGTGTTCGTGCTGGTCCTCTTAGCTGTTTTAGGTGATTTGGTAATCCTTGACTGGCTGATCGTGAGCAAGATCACACCTGAATTCGTTATTCTTCCTGGAACCGAAGAAGCGGACTACAAAGATTTTTCGCACCACTACAGAGCACATGTGCGCGCTGCCGTGCCATTGCTTCTGGTGTGCATAATTTTAGCCGGAATAGTGTGGTACTTCTAACGGGTCAAGTAATAAACAACTTCGTTGATACAGGCAGATTGCAACCTAATCATGCACTGAGTTGGCTACAGTAGGCAACACCTGGATTATGGCGCAGCAGTTCAATGCACCATGTTATGCTTATTGGGTGTATCCAGGTTGACCTAAATCGTTTCCCAACTGGTAGGGTGACAAGGAAAATTTTCAGGCAAGGTCAATCGTTTTAAGGACTGCTCTTTTCCAGCAGCTTGCGGATCGCCTGTACCTCGTCCAGCAGTGCTCCAGAACCATCTGCGGGCAGCTCTTCCTGGACTGTGGTCGGGGACATGGCACCCCGAAAACGGCGTAATTCCGTGACCACCAGTTCATAGACCTCCTGGACATTTTCCAGGCCTACCAGGCTCTCCTCAGCCCCGGTTTGGCCGCTCATACCAGCGGTTTGGATAGTGAGAGTGCCCAGGTTGAAGAACCAGCGGTCGAATATATCCCGCTTGACCGTGATATTGGTGACTGTGCGGTAGGGGACATGTTTGACCGAGTGCGTGACGATACCCACGTGGACGATGACTTCATCATCTTGGATTTCGTAGCGCAAACTGCGGAAATAGGGTACAGAGATGAGCATGCCCACCACCCAATAAATTGCGACACCTGCAATAGTGATCCCCAGGACTACTAGACC
>JGI24024J18818_10000423_pt1 | contig 15746 bp, 16 predicted proteins | sample Cruoilmetagenom2_FD_18818 | JGI IMG/M metagenome (IMG submission 18818) | reverse complement strand
CTCAAAGCGAAACTTCAGAGTGAAGGTGTAAAAGTAGGGGGGACTTTAAAGTTAGAGAGGATATCGCAAGATGCCAGGAATCTTTTTACCTATTATTCCAGCTCTTTGGAAAAGATCGTTTCAAAAACAGCTAAAAAAAGTAATAATCTTTATGCGCGGCAGCTTTTACTTCTTTTGGGGGCAAAAGTCTACGGTGCTCCTGCGACTATGGGAAAAGGGAGATCAGCCATTGAACAGATCTTAAGTTCAAAAGGTGCATTGGGAAAAGGTGTGTTGAGAGTTGACAACGGAAGCGGATTGTCGCGTGTTGCAAAACTAAATGCAAAGCTTTTGTCATATATGTTTGATAATGCCTATGACCGTTACGGGTCCCGCTGGATGAAGACACTTTCCATCGCAGGGGTGGACGGTACCATCAAACGTCGTTTTAGACATACGGTTGTCAAGAATCGTGCATGGATGAAGACAGGTACCGTTAAAAGGGTAAAGAACATAGGGGGATATGTCAAGAACAAAAAAGGGAAGATGTACACAGTGGTTATCCTTGTGAACAGTCCAAAGTCAAGATACCGTGGTGCAAAACTTCAAAATGAGATCATGAAATGGCTGGTGAAAACTTCAGCGAAACCTTCTGTCAGATCTCCGGCTAGGATCATACAAACGAAAAAAGATGTGACAAAAAAGCCTGTGATCAAAAAAACCACAGTACAAAATGTATTTTCAGAGTTAGAAACAAAAGCACCCGGCACAAGTAAAAAAGTGACAACAAGCCTGCCTCAAAAGTATTATGTGCAGGTGGGCTCTTTTTCCTCTGCACCCAATAAGAAGTATTTAACTGATATCAAAAATTATGGATTGGCCTATAAAGTATTGAGAGGCAAGAGCTATAAGGTATTGGTAGGACCTTATGAGAATGAAAAAAATGCAAGAAGAGTATTGGCAAAAGTACAGAAGAATTTAAACAAAAAAGCCTTTATCGGTACGTTTTAATTCTTAACCCCAACTACGCTATAATTCTAACAATTTAACTAGAAATAACAGGGCGCAAATGAACTTCGAAACCTACCCTTTTGAGAAACTGAATCAACTTCTTCATAATGTAAAACCCAGCAGTGACTACAGTGCACTGAGTCTGACGATCGGGGAGCCTCAATTTAAGACACCCCAATTTATACTTGATGCACTGAATGAGGCATCCGGATTACTCAATAAATATCCTAAAACGGCAGGTGAAACAGAGCTTAGAGAAGCGATGTTGACCTATAATAAAAACCGTTTTAACCTGACGCTTGATACGACAGAGATCATTCCTACTTTCGGTACCAGAGAAGTATTGTTTAACTTCCCTCAGTTTTTGCTGCATGATGTAAAAGATCCGGTCATGGTTTTCCCCAATCCTTTTTACCAGATCTATGAAGGTGCAGCCAAAGCATGCAGGGCTGAAGTGATCTACCTGAATCTTAATGCTTCTAATGATTTTCAACCTGTGGTAGATGAGGTGGCTCTTGCAAAGGCGGATTTTGTCATCCTGAATTCACCGAATAATCCTACCTCTTCAGTGATGTCTATGGATGACTTGAAGATCTGGGTTGAACTGGCACTTAAACATGATTTTGTATTGTTGAATGATGAGTGTTACGCAGACTTGTATCTGGATGAACCCTTACCTTCACTTCTGAATGCTAGCAGAGAAGTAGGAAATGAAAGCTTTAAAAATGTATTGGTCATCAACTCTATCTCCAAACGTTCCTCCGCTCCAGGACTTCGTTCCGGTTTTATCGCAGGGGATGCAGAGATACTGAAAGCATATATGGTCTACAGAACCTATGTAGGCTGTGCTTCACCATTACCTTTACAACATGCAGCAGCAGCGGCATGGGCAGACCAGGCACATGTAGATGGGTTTAGAAATAAGTATAAAGCGAACTTTGAAGTGGCAAAAGAGGTTTTAGGTATTGATACACCTGACGCGACATTTTACATTTGGCTGAAAGTAGAAGATGAGATAGACTTTACTGTCACTCTCTTTGAAAAGTACAATCTTAAAGTTATCCCCGGGTCTTTTTTAGGACGTGAAGGTGAAGGACAGGGATATGTGAGACTGGCCCTTGTGTATGAAGCAGACAAAACAAGAGAAGCGTTGGAAAGAATAAAATTAGCATTGGAGAATAATTAAATGGAAACCCCTGAAATACATGTGGAAGAACTAAAAAAAGACCCGGAGTTTTTGGCAAATATAGCAAGACTTGAAAAAGAGTGTAAAGAAGAGCAAAGCATTGCAAAAGGATACCAGCTTTTGGATGCTCAGCTTATTATTGAAGCATCAGAAGATGATATTAATGAGATATTCACTTTCATTGTCAATTCAGCTTTTGACAGACTGGCAGAAACACTGACCGGCTCCAAATCTTTTGATATGAGTGATATAGAAGATATGGCAACAGCAAGAGCCATTTATGAACACGGTATTCAACGCTACAGCGAAAACGACAAAAAAGGTGCCAAAGAGATCTTTCTTGTATTAAACTATACAGTGGAGCATGATGAGCTGAAAGATGCGATGATGGTGCATGCTGCTGCAGTTATGGCCGGACACAGTTTTGAGGAATTCATTGAAAACCTTGTAGATGTAAGTGGCGTAGATGAGAATGATCCTCTTGCATTTTTCATCCAAACCTTTACCCAACCGACAGATATTTTATTGAATATGTTCGCTAAGCAAGTAAAAGAGGGTAAAGAAGAACTTAGAGTATTGGATGAGAGCAAATAGATGAAAAAAATTCATTTTATCGGGATAGGCGGTATCGGACTTTCTGCATTGGCGAAATTTCTGGTGAATGACGGGCATAAGATCTCTGGTTCAGATATCAAACAGACAGAGATAACCAATGACCTGGCAACGAATTTTGATGCTAAGATCACTATCCCTCACCATGAAGATGCAGTAGAGGGTGTTGACAGGGTCATCTACTCCGCAGCGGTACGTCCCAACAATCCTGAGTACCAAAAAGCACAGGAGTTAGGGATAGAACTCCTTTCACGTAAAGAGTCTTTAAAAAGTATTTTAGGTGAAAAAGAAGTCTATGCGGTAGGTGGTGCACATGGTAAGAGTACAACTTCTGCGATGCTCTCTTCTATACTTCCTGAGTCCAATGCACTCATTGGTGCTATTAGCAAAGAGTTTGGTTCCAACGTTCGTAATTATCCTAACAATAAAGTGGTTTTTGAAGCAGATGAAAGTGATGAGAGCTTTTTAAATTCAAATCCTACTTTGGCTATTGTGACAAATGTNGANCCTGAGCANATGGAGTATTATGAATACGATGAAGAGCGTTTTTATAATGCCTATAAAAACTTTTTGTCACTGGCTGAGACACGGGTGATCAATGCAGAAGATGAATTTCTCTCTTCTTTAGAGGTGGAGAGTATCAAACTCTACCCTTCAAAAGATATTACAAACATAGCATTTGTACTGGTTGATGGCGAACCGCATACCAAGTTTGACCTTTTGGATCTGGGTTCATTTGAAGTATTTGGTTTCGGTAATCATATTGCACTGGATGCTGCTTTGGCGATATTGGCTGCATTGGAACTGGGTGAGGATCTTGAAAATATCCGTCAAAACCTTTTGAACTATAAAGGGATCAAAAAACGTTTTGATATCGTTCAGAACCAGGAAGCGTGTGTTGTTATAGATGATTACGGACATCATCCCACAGAGATAAAAGTGACGATGGAATCTTTGCAAACTTATAAAAGTTTACGTGAATTTTCTAAACTCAATGTGATCTGGCAGCCACATAAATACAGCCGAACGATGGATAATCTTCAAGCGTTTGTAGAGTGCTTTGATGGGGTGGATGAACTTGTTATCCTCCCTATCTGGGCGGCAGGAGAACTGGAAGTGGATATTGACCTTAAAGGGGCCTTTTCACGTTATACACTGCTTATGGCAGACTCGGTTACAAAAGAAGACGGCATAGTTAAAGTCTTTAAAGACGGACATGTTATACGGGAATACTCTGAGGGACTTGTCACTGCATTTGGTGCGGGAGATATTACTTATCAGATACGTGGTGAAGTGTAAAAATTGAGGAGAGGAGAGAGTTGTTTCTCTCCCTTACATTAGATACTTGTACAAATACCTTCAAGATAGGTGTCAATATCTGCAATAACAACATCAAGATCTCTCTCTCCGTCAATCACTGTTAAAGTATGTTTATCGTTATAATGTGTTTCAATCTCAGTCAATGACTCTTTGTATGATTTCATTTCGTGTTCAAATATCTCTTCACTTCTTCCTGAAGCCAGCCAGCGCTCTTTTGCCAAGTCATCATTTACTTTGATCTCAAGTACAGACAGAATGCTGATTTTGTCATTGTTAAAGATGTAGTCACAGAAGTACTGCAGCTGTTTCTCTTTTCCAGGGAAACCGTCAAGCATTACCACTTCGGTAGGGGCTTTTTTAACTGCATCTACGATCAATTCAACTATGACCTGTGTCGGTACAAGATCACCTTTTTCAACAAAACTTTTTGCAATGCTTCCAATACCTGTTCCCTCCTTGATCTCTTCTTTGATCAGATCTCCCGTCGAATAACTGGTAACCTTTCCTGTATGTCTTCCTGCGATCTCTTTGGCGTCTGTTGATTTCCCTGATCCAGGTGCTCCGATAAGTAAAATTAGTTTTTTTGGCATTACTACTCCTTAAATATTTATAATTATATCAAATTAAAGAGTAAAAGGGTGCTTACTCTCTGTAAAAAATCAGAAAAAAAAATGTTTATCTTAATTTTACTGCTTTTTGAGAATTTAAAATTATATTTTAGTTATAATCCAAGAATACAACGTAAAGGATAATAATGTCTCAAAAAGAGAGTACCGTTGAATTATTAACAGGTAAAGACAGCTTAGGAAAAAAAAGTAAAATACCTGCAAGATTAGACTTGTTGCAGAGTGTTACCGGTCTGTTCCTTGCACTTTTTATTACCTTTCACATTTTATTTGAATCTTCGATCTTATTTGGTAAGGGAGCGATGTACAAACTTACCAAAATGTTTGAAGGTGAACCTTTTATCGAAGGGGGAGAACCTTTGATCATTACTGCTTTGGCATTTGTGATCTTCTCCATGTTCATTTTTCACGCTTTTCTTGCTATGCGTAAATTCCCGGCTTCTTATAAAGAGTATCAGCATTATCGTGCACACAGGAAGCTTTTAAAGCATGACGATACCAACCTGTGGTTCATTCAGATCACGACAGGATTTGCCATGTTCTTCCTTGGCTCCATTCACCTCTATATGATGATGACAGAACCGGAGAAAATAGGGCCCTATGCTTCATCAGACAGAATATATTCAGATTGGATGTGGCCGATGTATTTGTTATTGTTGATCGCTGTAGTGCTGCATTCCTGGGTTGGTGTCTACAGATTGATCATCAAGTGGGGATGGTTTGATGGAAAAGATCCGCGTAAAAATCGTAAACTGTCAAAATGGGTCATTAAAGCGCTTATTATCATTTATCTGATACTTGGTCTGGTTTCACTTGCAACTTATATGAAAATAGGATACGAGCATCAAGATGATTATGGCAGCAGATATATTTTGGAGAGCCATAAATGAAAATAATATATACAGATGCCCTTATTGTGGGGGGTGGTTTAGCAGGTTTAAGATCGGCTATTGCAGCAAAAGATAAAGGACTTGATACGATCGTGATCTCTATGGTTCCCGTAAAACGTTCACACTCAGCAGCAGCACAGGGTGGTATGCAGGCAAGTTTGGGAAACAGTGTTAAAGGTGAGGGTGACAATGAAGATGTGCACTTTGCAGATACAGTAAAAGGGAGCGACTGGGGATGTGACCAGAATGTCGCGCGTATGTTCGTGACCACTGCGCCTAAAGCAATCCGTGAACTTGCAGCCTGGGGTGTGCCTTGGAACCGTATCGGTAAGGGTCCCAGAGAAGTGATCATCAATGGGGAAAAAGAGACGATCGTGGAGAAAGAGGTAGCACATGGTCTCATTAATGCAAGAGATTTTGGAGGAACCAAAAAATGGCGCACCTGTTACACTTCTGATGCGACAGGACATACAATGCTTTATGCGGTTGCCAATGAAGCACTGAAGCGTGATGTAGAGATCCACGATAAAAAAGAGGCTATCTCGATCATTCATGAAAATGGTGTTTGTGGCGGTGTTGTGGCAAGAGATTTGATCTCTGGTCAACTCATTGCCTATGTGGCGAGAGGTACAATGATCGCTACAGGCGGATATGGACGTATCTACAAACAGTCCACTAATGCGATCATTTGTAAAGGTATCGGTGTGGCAATTGCACTGGAAACGGGTATTGTTCAGTTGGGTAATATGGAAGCGGTACAGTTTCACCCTACACCGATCGTACCTTCAGGTATTTTACTGACAGAAGGGTGTCGTGGTGATGGTGGAGTACTTCGTGACAAAGACGGGTATAGATTCATGCCGGACTATGAGCCGGAGAAAAAAGAACTTGCATCGCGTGATGTGGTAAGCCGCCGTATGATCGAACATATCCGTAAAGGAAAAGGCGTGAAATCTCCGTATGGTGACCACCTCTGGTTGGATATCTCCATTCTCGGGAGAGAACATATTGAAAAAAATCTGCATGATGTGCAAGATATCTCCAAGACCTTTAACGGGATAGACCCTGCAGATGAGGGAGAAAAAGGATGGATGCCTGTCTTGCCTATGCAGCACTACTCAATGGGTGGTATCCGTGTGAAACCAAATGGAGAAAGTTCGGAGATGAAAGGACTTTTCTGTGCAGGTGAAGCAGCGTGCTGGGATCTGCACGGCTTTAACAGACTGGGAGGAAATTCCGTGAGTGAAGCAGTTGTCGCAGGCATGATCGTCGGAGAGTATTTTGCAACGTATTGTTCAGAGACACACCTCACTACCAATACATTCACGATCCAAAGATTTCTTGAAGTACAAAAGGCGTATCTCCAAGAGATACTCTCTTATGACGGCGGTAGAAATATTTTTGATATCAAAGACAGAATGCGTACCATTATGCAGGAAAATGTGGGCGTTTTCCGTAACGGTAAAGATCTGACCGACGCAGTCAATGAGCTTGAAGATCTGCTCAAGATGGTCAAAGAGATCACGGTGACAGATAAATCACTCTGTAACAATCCTGAGCTGAATGAAGCTTACCGTGTGACAAAAATGCTTAAGTTGGCTTTATGTGTAGCAAAAGGGGCACTTGAAAGAACAGAGAGCAGAGGGGCACATTTCCGGGAAGACTTTACAAAAAGAGATGATGAAAACTGGTTGAAAAGAACCATCGCAACCTGGACAAATCCAAATGACACGATGCCGACACTCTCTTATGAAGAGATCGATATTTCTAAGATGGAAATGCCTCCTGCCTTCAGAGGGTATGGTAAAAAAGGTGCGATCATCCTGAATCTGCTTTCTGAAAAAAGAGAAGAAGAGATAGCGAAGATCAAAGAGAATTTGGGATCTGTAGATCGTTTTATTGTTCAGGAGGCTGTTATGCCTTTTGATCTGCAAAAAGAGTATAAAAGAAAAAATGAGAGAGTAGGAGTGGGATATGATTAATAAAAGTACTCAAAAACTGGAAAATACAGAAGGCTATAGAGAGATCGAGATCACAGTCTTTAGATACAACTCCCAGAAGAAAGATTCAAAACCGGAATATCAGACTTACAAGCTGGTTGAGACACCAGGAATGACTCTCTATATAGCACTCATTAAAATATGGTCTACAATGGATCATCATTTAAGTTTTGACTTTGTCTGTCGTGCAGGTATCTGCGGATCGTGTTCTATGGTGGTGAACGGTAAACCCAGACTGGCTTGTAAAACACGTACCTCTGAATTTGAAGACGGCAAGATCACACTTCTTCCTCTGCCTACCTTCAAACACATCAAAGATCTTTCTGTCGATACAGGGAACTGGATGAATGCTATGAGTATAAAAATGGAGAGTTGGATCCATACCAAAGAGGAGACAGATATTGCTACTATTGAAAAGCCGATTGAGCCGGATGTTGCTCAGGCAGTGTTTGATCTGGATCGTTGTATAGAGTGTGGTATCTGTTTAGCAGCCTGCTCTACCAAGATCATGAGAGAAGATTTTGTGGGTGCTGTAGGACTGAACAGAACTGCACGTTTTGCCATTGACCCGCATGATGAGAGAACAGATGAAGAGTTTTATGAACTCATTGGTGATGACAATGGTGTCTTTGGGTGTATGAGTCTCATGGGATGTGAAGACCATTGCCCCAAAGATCTGCCGTTACAGACAAAGATCGCTTATATGCGACGTAAAATGGTGAAGGTCTAGGAGTTTAGGTGCAAGAACACAGAAGTGAAAAATCCATCATTCAAAAACTGGATCTTGACGGTTATATCCATCAGTTCAAACAGTTTTTAGCCAGAGAAAAACCTGTGGCGATGATGGGTGATATCAATCAGCATCATCGTTACATACAAGCCCTTGCCAAAGTACAGTTTCCACCACCTGCTTCTGTACCAAATCTGGACAGAGAATTAGCACGTATCAAAAAACAGGCTGTACTTACACTCGATGAGATCTATGCTTTTGTAACCATGTTTTCGTATTTTAATACTTTGAGTACAGTAGGCTTTACTGAACCGCTCATCTCCTGGATACAAGGTATAGAGATCCCTGAAGAGATCGTAGAGATCATAGGGTATTTCACTGAAGAAGGAGAGATCAATCCTGAACGTGATCCTGATCTTTTTAAACTTGAGCGTGCCATTAAACAAAACAAAATTGACATTAAAGAGACACTCTATAAACTCGCGCACTCTTCTAAACTCAGGGACTATCTGGTGGACACACAGGTACATTTTAATGGCGGAGAAGAGACTTTGCTGGTACGCGGAGGCTTCAATAATGCGATTAAAGCAACAGTAGCTGCACGGTCTCCGGGCGGATTTTTTTATATTATTCCCCAAAGTATTTCCCATTTAAAAGAGAAAGAGTCTGCACTTTTGAGTAACAAGGAAGAGTTGATCTATAGGTATTGTAAAGAGATCTCAGCACTCTTTTTCAAGTGGGAACGTTTTTTGGTTTTTATCAACAAAGAGTATGACCGCTTTGACCACTATCAGGCACGTGTGAGTTTTGCCAGGGCCAAAGAGTATGAGTTTATTTTACCCTCCAAGCACAAGCGCATAAAATTACAGGATTTTGCACATCCTGCCATCGAAAACCCCGTACCGATCACGATGGATCTTTCTAAGCAAATCATGCTTGTGACAGGAGTCAATGCCGGAGGAAAAACGATGTTACTCAAGTCGATGCTTTCTGCTGTGTATATGAGTAAATACTTACTGCCTTTTAAATGTGATGTTTCAAAGACAGTAGTGGGACACTATAAGAGTATAGAAGCAGTGATAGATGACCCGCAATCAGTTAAAAATGATATTTCAACTTTTGCAGGACGTATGCAGGAGTTTGCAAAGTTATTTGAGAAAGAAGATGCCATTGTAGGGGTGGATGAGATAGAACTTGGAACGGATAGTGATGAAGCGGCAAGTCTTTTTCGTGTGATGCTGGATGAGCTTCGTAAAAAAGGTATTACCTTCATCGTCACCACACACCATAAACGTTTAGCTTCTCTCATGGCCTCTGATGATGAGGTGGAACTCATCGCTGCACTCTATGATGAAGAACGAAGAATGCCTACCTATACCTTCCTTCAGGGAAGCATAGGGAAGAGTTATGCGTTTGAGACGGCACAGCGTTACGGGGTTCCTGTGGCCATTGTGAACAAGGCTAAAGAAGTCTATGGTGAAGACAAAGACAATCTTAATGAACTGATAGAAAAATCGACCTCACTGGAACGTGAAATGCGTATGAAGATCGCCAAGATCGATGAGGAATTAAATACTGTAGAAAAACAAAAACAGAGATTGCAGGACGAAGAGATAAAACTGCAGGAGAGCCACAGAAAAGCCATAGCTACACTTGAGAACCGTTATAATGCAGCCACCAAAAAAGCAAGAGAAGCACTCAAAGTACAAGAGTCTACCGAGGGGAGACGTTTGTTGAATGTCGCGCACCAGCGTAAAGAGTTTAAACAAAAAGAGATCAAAGCAGTCGACGAAATACCTTTGAAAGAAGGTGATAAGGTCAAATACCGTTCTCATAAAGGTGAGTTACTCGCTGTGCGCGGAAAAGATGCAACGATCATTGTGGACGGTTTGAAGATGAGAGTACCTCTGTCTCAACTCAAAAGAAGAGGAGATACACCTCAGATAAAAGTCAAACAAAAGCCAAAACAAGCCAAGGTCAATNTTGAAAAATCCGGNGCGTCTGTATCGGTGAAATTACTGGGAATGTATGCTGATGAAGCGATAGATACCGTAGATAAGTTCCTCTCTGATGCACTGGTAAATGGCTTAAGTGAAGTGCAGATCATTCATGGGACAGGGGGAGGCGTGTTGTCCAAATTGGTAGGTGAATACCTTAAAAATCACCCCAAAATAGAAAAATACTATAGAATGCCTGGAAATTTAGGGATCACCATAGTCGAACTATAGGAGAGATATAACCCCTTTTTTAACTCCAAAAGGTATAATATACGCATTAAAATGTTGCAGGAGAGCTACGTGAGCATTAAAGATGATGTTAAATATGTTAAAACAGAATTAAGCGGTGATGAAAAGGTACTGGAAAGTGCTTTTCATTTGGAATCGCTTTATAAAAAGCACAAGTATACATTATGGGGTGTGATCGCTGCACTTGTTTTGTATTTTGGTGGTCAGGCAGCAATGACTGCAATGCATGAAGCCAAGCTTGTAAAAGCGAATGAAGCTTTCTTGACATTGCAGAGTAAAAGTGACGATGCGACTGCGATGAAGATACTCAAAGAGAATAATCCGGCACTTTTTGAGCTTTACAGCTATGCGCAGGCAGTGAAAAATCAAGATATCAAAACATTGGATTCTTTAAGTAAAAGTACCAACAGTGTTGTAGCTGATTCAAGTAAATATACGGCAGGCGTACTCAATAAAAAACCTGTTGATTCAAAACTCTATAAAGAGATGGCTCTACTTGAAGAAGCATATTTGGCGATCGAGGCAGGTAACACCAATGTAGCCAAGGATAAATTGGAACTTATAGATGAGCGTTCACCCCTGGGTGTGATCGCCAGTTTCCTTAAACACTCTACCATCAAGGCAAAGTAATGAAGAGTCTTTCTCTTATCACATTTACTCTGCTAGCCTTACTTTTTTCAGGATGTAGCTCTAAGAAATATTTTGAACCGGAAAATACTTTCTCCGCCTCAAGTGCATCTTCTTCTTATGGCGGGTCTGTGGTTGACCTTAGCCGTGAGGGGCTGACACTTAAAAGCGGTAAATATGTGGGGAAATCCGGTGTAAGTACAGTGACTTTGGGTGAAGGATATAGATTTTTAAATGAGAACAATGCTTACGTTTTGGCTTCAAATCCTGAAGGTATTTTAAAGGTTATCGATAAAAAAACTAAAGAACCTGTACGTGCAGTTTCTTTACATGTACCGGTGGTTGCTGCGAGTATGAAAAATGGCCTCATTGCATATATACTTAACAACAATACCTTTGGTATCTACCGAATGTCAAATAACCAAAAAGTAGTTGAAAGTCGTTCAGAAAAAACATTTGCCATTGATACAAGAGCAGCAAGTCCTATGTTCATAGATAACTTGATCGTGATGCCTATGCTTGACGGTAAACTCATTATTGTCAATGCATCAGACAGTGAAAGTGCAAAAGTCGTTTACATCTCCAGTGAAAAAATATTCAATAATGTCATCCACCTTTCACGTACAGGTAATACAATGGTTTCAGCCACACCCAAAAGACTCATCACATTGGGTAATGAAGGACAGCAGGAATACAGAGCGAATATTTCTGAAGTGGCAGTGAATAACAACATTATTTATCTCTTTACCAAAGAGGGAGAAGTACTTGCCTTAGACACTAATCTTGATGCGATAGGTACATCAAAGTACAAGTTCGCACATTATGCTACCGGAACTGCTTTTGGTGGCAGAGTATATGCCTTGGATCAACAAGGTTCACTCATTGTGATGAACTCTGATCTAACGAAACATAAGATCTATGATCTTGGTGCTGTATCTGAACCGGCATATATCACAGGAACAAAGCTCTATAAAGATGGTGATGTGATTGAATTATCCAAATTAGGCTATGAGTGATCTATTAATTGCCTTTGAAGAGTATCTGAGTGTCACAAAGGCACTTGATACGCTTACTGTCTCTTCTTATCTGAGTGATCTTGCACAGTTGGAAGAGTTGAGTCAAAAAACACTTACAAAACTTGATACTACCGATGTCCTCAAGTTTTTGGCTACTTTTGAGAACAAAAGAACACTCAACAGAAAACTCTCTTCCGTCAATGCTTTTTTCCATTTTTGTCATATTCAAGATTTTAGACATGAAAAGATCAAGATCCCTATGGCAAAAGTCCCTAAAAACCTTCCTAAGTATGTAAGCAATGAAGAGATACTGCAAGGCTTACAAAGTATTGACCTCACTTGCGTGAAAGGCTTACGTGACTATGCGCTTATCCTCTTTTTATATGCGAGCGGATGCCGTATCTCTGAAGCCCTGGCTGTGCAGAGATCTGATATCATAGACGGATGGCTGAAAATACGTTTTGCCAAAGGAGAAAAGGAACGACTTGTACCCCTTGCACCTATTGCTATGGAAGCACTGGAAGTCTATATGCAGGCACAAGAGTTGACAAGTTCATATATCTGGTTAAATTACAGAGGTGAAGTCTTAAGCCGCATCTCTGCCTATAAGATCGTTAAAGAGTATTTAGGTGTCTCTCCTCATGTATTGAGACACTCCTTTGCCTCTTCACTTATCATCGGCGGGGCTGATCTGCGTGTAGTTCAGGAATTACTTGGACACGCTTCACTGGAAACCACACAGATCTATACCCATATACAAAAACAGAACCTGGCTGATACGATGCATCGTTATCATCCTTTAAAAGGCGTATCATGAAAGAATTGGTTGAATATCTGAACCACAAAAATATTATTTTCAAATCACTCAAAGAGATCACAGCAAAAGAACTTGGTTCCCGTAAAAAGGTTTCTCTGTATGTGGGCATTGACTTAAAAGGATATTATGCTTTGGTCATGCAGGTTGAAAAGAAGAGCAGGGTACTTCGAAAAGAAGCAGCTGAGTTTTTGGCATTACATGAAAAACTGGAAAGTTATATAGACAGTAAAGTGACTAAAAAATATATTATCATTAATGCACCTCTTTGTTCAAAAGCTAAAGCTATGCTGGAAGAGCATAAGTGGAAGGTATGGAATGTGCCCGAATGAAATGACAAGTGCCCCTGGAGTGAAAGGTAATATATTACTTGCAGATATCGGAAATACCTATTTTCATATCTACACGGGCAATGAAATAGAACATTTGTCTTATGAAGATGCTATTAGTAAATATAGTAAAGAGGCACTTTATTATATTTCTGTTAAAGAAGAATTAGACAGTATCATCAAAAATATAGCGCCATGGAAGAATATTTCCGGATATATAAAATTGGAAGGTGCTTACAGCACGATGGGTGTAGATAGACAAGCATTATGTTTAAGTCATAAAGATGGTGTTTTTGTAGATGCAGGGTCAGCTATTACTGTGGATGTCAGGCATGATGGAGAGTATCTGGGCGGATATATATTGCCAGGTTTGGAAGCCATGCTTAAAGCGTATAAGGATATCTCTCCTGTACTTGAAACCAACTTGAATAAAACGATATCTTTAGAGCAATTACCTGCTACAACTAAAGATGGGATAAGCTATGGTATAATCGCGTCTATAAAAGCACTCATAGATAAACATAGTGATGGTAAAAAGCTCTACTTTACGGGTGGAGACGGCAAACTTCTTTCTACATTTTTCGAAGATGCCATTTACGATGAAATGCTGGTTTTTGATGGGATGCAGCAAGCGATAAAGAATAAGGGTTGACATGTTGACAGTAGCACTTCCAAAAGGAAGAATAGCAGAACAGACACTAGAGATATTTGCCGAAATTTTCGGCGGAGAATTTAAGTTTGAAGGCCGAGAACTCATTTTAGATATGGGTGAGTTTCGTTTTTTAAATGTACGTAACCAGGATGTACCGACTTATGTAGAGCATGGTGCCGCTGATATCGGTGTGGTTGGTCTGGATGTGATCACAGAAAAAGAGTTGGATATCATTCAACTTCTTGATATGCAGCTGGGAAAATGTAAAGTAGCCATCGGCATTAAAAATGAAGATGAACTTGACTGGTCACGGCCTAATATAAAAATTGCGACAAAGATGGTCAATATCACTAAAAACTACTTTGCCCAAAAAGCAGTAGGTGTAGAAGTGGTGAAACTTTACGGTTCCATTGAATTGGCACCTCTTGTCGGTTTGGCAGATGCCATTGTTGACATTGTAGAAACAGGGTCAACGATGAGAGAAAACGGGTTGAAGGTTGCGGAAGATATTATGGACTCTTCAGCACACCTCATTGCCAATAAAAACAGCTTTTATGCAAAAAAAGGTGAGATCCTTTCACTGTATGAACAAATTAAAACTGTTGTAGAAAGCCGTGGCTAATTCTACTGCAGACTCTCTTGATCTCTACGCAAAAGTAGAAGATCTTCTCGGCGTAAAAGAGGCTGCTCCAAGCCTCTATGCACATTACCTTCTCTTTTTAAATTCCGTAGATTTTGACAGCCTTTTAGATGTAGGGTGCGGCTCCGGAGATTTCTTACGTCAGATGCATGGTGCATTGGACATTCCTCAAGTTAAAGGAATAGACTTAAGTCCGCTCATGGTTTCACAAACACTTGCACAGGGATATGATGCAGAGTATATAGACTTATGTGATCTAAACGATCAATATGATGTCATAACGGCCGTATTTGATATGTTGAACTATCTGGATAAAGCACAGCTCAAACGCTTTTTAAAGTGTGTTTATGAACATTTAAATGATGGTGGACTATTCCTTTGTGATATCAACACACTGTATGGTTTTGAAAATGTAGCAGTAGGTTCTTATATTGTAGATGATGAAACACGATTTTTAACCGTAGACAGTGAGTTTGAAGAGGGTGAATATATTTCAGAATTTACGCTCTTTGAAAAAGAGGGAAAGTATTTTAAGAAATCAAAAGAGACCATAAAACAAATGTATCATAGGGTTGAAGAGATAGTACAACAGAGTGGGTTGGAACTAGTCCAAAGTGATGAGGTGGATCTTTACGGTTTTGATGAAGCGGATAAAGTCTTTTTAGTACTTAAAAAAGGTTAAAAAGGGGGGAGTGTGTTTGGAGCTAAAGTCCATCAGAAAAGATGGACTTTAGAAAGAGAGGGGTAAACCCTATCTTACGTTTTCGAATGGATTTTCTACAACGTTCTTTCTGTCTACGATGTAAGGGATCAAAGCTGTTTGTCTCGCTCTTTTGATCGCCACTGTTACAAGCTCTTGGTGACGTTTACAGTTACCTGTAAGTCTTCTTGGCATAATTTTAAATCTCTCACTGAGTGAGAATTTAAGTTGTCCCAATTCTTTGTAGTCTATAAAGTCTACTTTAGTTTCGCAATATTTACAAAATCTTTTTTTAAATTTTCTTCTTTCTGCCATGGTGTTCTCCTAAAACGGTATTTCATCTTCATTGATGTCAATTTCTGGAATAT
>JGI24024J18818_10000419_pt1 | contig 15823 bp, 12 predicted proteins | sample Cruoilmetagenom2_FD_18818 | JGI IMG/M metagenome (IMG submission 18818) | reverse complement strand
GAGACTAGATTCCCAGACTCAACTGCTTGTCCTTACCTCTGTTTTGCAGTACTTATGCTAGCAGGTCTTGACGGTATTAAAAATGCTGATGTACCTGTTGGTCCAATGGACATCGACCTCTTTGAGTTAACACTTGATGAGATCAAAGAGAAAAACATCCCTCAAATGCCTCGTACGCTAAGAGAATCACTTGAAGGACTTCGTGAAGACTATGAATTCCTTACGCCGGTTATGTCTCTGGAATTTATCAATACATATAGAACATATATGTTCCAAAGTCAAGTACACCCGGATGAAGCTAGACCAACAGGATTTGAGTTTAAAACTACTTACTCTTGTTAAGAGGTTTTCACCTCTACTCTTTCCCAGGCACTTGCTTGGGAACAGTTACATCTCTTTAAACTTCTAATACAATGACATGATATTAAACCTTGTCTAGAACAGATCATTCGAATAGATATTACGCCTTAAAAAGTACCGTTTCTTTCTCTTTCTTAAAGAATGTAAAGTAGGTCCAAAGTGTGGTTCCATAGACAAAAATAGACATCATCACTACACCGGTGGTCACCACTTCAAAAAACTCTTTGTGTTCAAAAGTAGCAGGTATCATGTGTACAAGTATGATAGACAATGCACCTTTCATACCTGAGAATGTGAGGATGAACCATCCTTCTAAGCCTACAGGTGCGATGTGTTTGACTTTATCACCGATAAATGCGAACTTAGCCATGGAAATGGCTCTGATAAGTGTCGTGATACCAAACATGATGAGTATCTCCGTTTTGTATGCCCAAAGTTTCTCTAGACTCACCATCTCTGCCAAGACAAAAAATATCATTACTGCAGCGATGTATCCAAATTCTTTTGACATTTCATAGATATACTCCAGTCTTTCAGTCGTAGTCGCTTTGATACCTTCTAAACGCAATTTACGCATAAAACTTTTGTCTCTTCTGGCTTCACCCTCTTCCAGTATTTTAATGTCTGCATCTATCCACGCCTTCGTAGTAATGATCGCGACAATAAGTGTCAAAATACCGGAGACATGCATCTCTTCTGCTACCACATACGCAAGATAGGCTTCTATGATAAAGGCAAAGAACTCACCTCTTTTATCTGAAAATAGTTTCATGAGCATATAAAAAACAAACCCTATGGTCACACCTATACCAATGCTCACCACAAACACACGCAAGGCATCAAGTGCTGCATGACCTGCATCGATCTCACCGCTCATCATCCACGGTAAACCTATGAAGAAAAAGGCGATAACAGCCGTAGCATCATTCCCAAGTGATTCACCTTCGATCAATACTTTAATATGATGAGAGATACCTTTAAAACGAGATAAGATAGACTGTACAGATACGGCATCTGTTGCCATATTGATCGCAAAGAGTGACACATATGCACCGATGGTCAAGCCTTCAAACACACCCAGATAATACATACTTGCACCCACAGTGATAGAGAGCGACACTGCAACCACTGCCAGGTAGAAGATATCCCATCCGTACTTTTTAATGTCAGAAAAATGCAGATGTAGAGCATCACCCATAAAAATAAGTGGGATACAGAACAGGATAATGGCATCAAAATAGAGTTTGAGATCTATAGGCACAGCCATAGGTACGTAGGTATAAATAGTATAAGAACCTATGAGCAGTAAAAATACAGAAGGTATTTTAAATTTATTGGCGATGGCATCTGAAAAGACCACCAGTCCCAGTATAGTGATAAGTATGATCTCCGGCGCAAAACTATGCATGATAATCCTCTAATATTTTTTTCATTTCTAACATTGAACGATATCCTTTTTGACATACCATATGTCCCTCTTCATCTATGATGACCACAGAGGGGAAAGCATTGGCTCCCATGGAATGTGCTTTTGAAAAATCATGCTGCATCAAGACTTCAGCTCTGTCACTCTCAAAAAATGTCTTAAATGCGCTGCTGTCTAACGAGGGATCGAGTAGATCAATTAAAATATCGCTATTGGTTATCTCTTCATCTCTGGTATAAAATGCTTCCTGTATCGTATGCAGATAGGCAAAAGCATGCTGCATGCCAAAAAGTTCCCGCACGATTACCACTGCTTTACATGAAGGATACGTATCATACTCAAAAGACTCTTTGTCAAATAAGCTGTTTGAAAAGGCTTGTCCCGTTCTCTGTGCTACCTGCTGCCAATGCCCTAGAAGATACGCTTTTGATCCTTCATCCCAGGACATCTCACCTTTGGTACGTAAGCCACCCAAAACCAATGAAAAAATATACTCTTCACTCATCGTTTCACGTAACTTTTCAATGATGGGATCAAAACCCCAACACCATGAACACATGGGATCAACCACAAAGAGTAACTCTTTTTTCATCCTAAAATAAAGTACCACTATCGTTGGAAACCGGTTTCTTCGGTACTTTTCTTCTAGGATGTAAAGGATCATCATCCCCTTCATCCTCTTCTGATCCCTCTTCATTAGTATCAAAGATGGATGGCCCATCATCAATATTTATCGTAGGAGCCAGTCCTATCTCTCCATCATCAGGATCAATATCTTCAGTGATATCTGTCTCTTCTACCAGCATATCATCCTCATCCTCTAGCTCATCATAAGGATGTACTTCTTTTTTCTTATTGTCAGGTAAAGGAGAATGTTCTGTGTAGAGTTCTGATCTCCCCTCATATTCACCTTTAAATACCCCTTCGGGTATATCAAAAGCACGTTTCGTATCTGGGTATAACTCTAATAACTTTTTATAGTAGAAGGCAAATGCCGGTGCAGCCAAAGCACCACCCGTCGCTCCGCGTCCTATGCGTTTATTGTCATCTCTACCAAACCATACGATGGTCTCTATGGTCGGGGAGTATCCACAGAACCACGCATCGATGTTGTTGTTTGTAGTCCCTGTTTTACCTGCAAGCTCTATGCCCTCAACGCGTGCATTTCTACCCGTACCTCTTTTAACCACATCTTTCAAAACATCTGTCATCAAATAGGCCTGTTCCGGTGTGGTAAAATCTTCTATCTCTTTAGGACGTGTCTCATAGATCACTGCCCCTTCTTTAGAGACTATCTTAGAAACCAGGCGAGGTGCTATCATATGCCCTTTGTTGGCAAATACTGAAAATATCTGCGCCATTTTAAGTGGACTCAGTCCAAGGTTACCCAGGGCAATAGACATATCTCTTGGAATATGCGGTACATCTAAAAATGCCAGCCTTTTACGGATGGTACTGACACCCAGATCTGACACCAGGTTGATCGTCGCAAGGTTACGGGAATGTACCAGTGCTTCTCTAAGCGAGATAAACCCTTTAAAGTCATGCTCATAATTTTTAGGTGCCCAGATCTTTGGTTTTCCCTTATAATAATACTGGAAGGTTCTTGCCAGATCTGTCAATGGACTGGCAGGGTTATAGCCCATATCTAAAGCTGTTTGATAAATAAACGGTTTAAAAGCAGACCCCGGCTGGCGCTCTGCCTGCGTGACACGGTTAAAAGCAGATTTTTGATAATCTGTTCCGCCAACCATCGCCAGGATATCACCCGTTTTACTCTCTACTGCTACAAAGGCTACATTCAAAGTAGATGTTTTTGCTTTTTCATTATATTTTTTGAGTGCTTTTTTATAGGCAAAATCCACGGCATCATTGGCGATTGCCTGCTGTTTCATATCTATCGTGGTGTAAATCTCATACCCACCCGTACGTACATCACCCAGTTTACCCTTAAAACGTCTCAATACTTCATCTACTATACCGGGTGCTATATTTTGTGTAAGAGATGTTCTATAGACTTTTGGAGACTCTTTGACCGCTTTAAGATAATCACTTTGTGTGATCCACCCTATACTTTTCATACGGTAGAGTACATTATTGGCACGGTCCAGTGCACGTTTGTAATGTTTGAGTGGATTATAAAAACTTGGTGCATTAGGCAAACCTACCAAGATGGCCGCTTCTTTGAGTGTGATCTCATTAAGCTCTTTGTGAAAATAGCCGTTTGCTGCTGTTTTCACACCAAAATAGTTATTTCCATACGATATCTCATTGAGATAACGCTCAATGATATCTTCTTTAGAGAGTTCATGTTCGATCTTTAATGCCAGAATAGCTTCTTTAAGCTTACGTGCAAGCTTCTTTTCATTTGTCAAGATCTTATTTTTAATAAGCTGCTGTGTCAGCGTACTTCCACCCTCAACAAAGGCACCAGCCTGAATATCTTTGATGATGGCTCTTAAAATAGCATCCGGATTCACACCGTTATGCTCAAAGAACTTCGTATCTTCCATCGCTATAAGTCCCTCAACAAGGAAACTCGGAAGTTCATCATAACGAGCATAAAGACGGTGTTGGTTCTTGAAAACATAAGCAAGTTTTTCACCATCTCTGTCATAAATGATCGAAGAGGTTTCAGGCTTATAGTTGATAAGTTTGTCCGCATCTAAAGAGATCTCTTCATAGGCATAAATAAACGCTGCAGTAAGTGCTACACCAAATAGCATGGCTAAAATGATGGAACCTTTGACTAAACTATTGAACACAGAGACCCTTTATACAACTCTTTTTGATTTTAAATACTTATTGTACCTTGTTATGGCTAATGAGTGCCAACGCATGTCTGATCTTTTGCATGGAGACACTCACGTTGAGTATCAGCCTTATGATCGGTTTCTCCACCGTAGGCTGACGTATCGCTCCTACCAGATAGCCCTGAGCCATCAGTCCTTTTTGTACAAAAAGAGCATGTTCATTACTTGGCATTTCAATGGGTACGATCAAGCTCTGACACTCTATATCCATATCCCTTCTCACGATTATTTGACGCTCTAAGATCTTCTTTCTGTATTTCTCTGCATTTTTACGTATATGTTCAATATTGACCAGTGCCAATGCCGTATCGAAAACAGAAGGTGCGGTTGAGTATATGACCGGTTTTGCCCTATTGACCAAGTAACTTATAATGTGGGAAGAGGCTAAGATATATGCACCATAAGAACCATAAGCCTTACCCAGTGTACCCATCTTTATATGCCGTTCATTGATACTAATGCCATAATATTCAAAGATACCCAACAATGTCAGACCCAATACACCCGCAGAGTGTGCTTCATCTACTATAAGCAGTGCTTTGACTTCATCTGCAAGGGTAAATATCTCTTTTTTACAAAGATCACCACCCATAGAGTAAACACCTTCAACAGCAATGATCTGTCTTTTGGCCGGATGCTCTGCCAGTTTCTCTCGTAAGTCATCTACATCATTATGAGAGAACATCACTACCCTGTCTCCCAGAAGTTGTGAAGCCATTACACCCGAAGCATGATACTCTTCATCCATAAAAAGCATATCACCTTTACGAACCAACGCTTCTATGAGTGCCATATTCGCAAGAAATCCTGAACCGACCACCAAGCCCTCTTCAAAACCATTGAGCTCTGCCATCTCAAGTTCAAAAATACGATGGATAGGGTGATATCCATTGACTAACATGGAAGCTTTTGAACTTTTAATTGTATACTCTTCTACAAGCTTCACAGCTTTTTTAAACTGTTTTTTATTGGTTGACAATCCCAAATAATCATTAGAAGCCAAATCAGTTAAAGTAACATCGTAGACCTTACGTTCTCTAAAACGCCCCGCTTTTTTAAGTGCTTTTAATTCATTTCCATACATCTTTGATCCTTTATCCAAGGCAACAAACACTCCACTTGAAGTCCCATCGCTGTACTCTCATATCCGTCAACAGAGTTGATGTATTTTTTGCAAAAACCTTCAACCATGCACCCACCTGCTTTACCTTGCCACAGACCACTTTCAAGATAAGCTTCCAAATCAGTTTTTTCAAAAGGTGCAAAATGGTAATGTGTGGCAGAGATGTCTGAAAAAACCAAAGTTTTTGACTTGTAGTGTACCGAGGAGATGATGGAGATAGTCGAACCGCTCTGAATATTTAAGATACGTCTTGCATCATCTATATCTTTAGCTTTACGTAAGATAGTACCATCCGAAGCTGCGATGACCGTATCGGCACAAAGTAGCGGCATCTCTAAACCAAACTCACGAACAGCCGCATCCAACTTCCCTTTACTAGCAATGTAGACAAAGTCTTTAGCTACTGTCGTAGTGATCTGGTCTTCATCATAATCGGGTGATTTTTGGATGAAGTCTACTCCAAAGTTGTTAAGGAGTAAAGCCCTACTTTCAGAAGATGAACACAAACAAATCATTAAAGTCCTCTAAGGCTCACACCCATCCAAAGTGCCACAAGACCTAAAACGATATTCAATGGTAACAGTAAATTTGGTATCAAGCTGAGTTGTGATTTGGCTAATTTCATTTCACCTTGTCTAAATAACTTCCATGCTTTCGCACGTTTGATATACATATAGGTAAAATTCACTGCCATGATCGTCCAAATGATCTCTTTAGAAAGGAAAATTGATTTCAAATCCCCATGGTGCCCGCCTGTCGCTATTGCCATCATTAAACCAGTGGCAAATAAGATTATGATGAAAGGCATCACAAGATTAAAGAGTCTACCTGTAACCTGCAAGGTAACACCCAACCTCTGTATAGGTTCTAGCATTTTAGACATTACATCACTTTGTAACATTTCTTCTGGAGTTACTCCTCCACGACTCACAACAGGATGTACTGCCGCACGGATCGCTATCATACCGCCTACCCAGATAAAGGCAGAGAGTACGTGTAAAAAAACGATCAAATGTCCATAGTTGTTAAATAATTCTGTCATCTTAATTTCCACCTTCTAAGATCTCACTCAAATACACTTTTGACTCTTCAAGTGCTGTTGTGATCTTAGAAGCATCTTTTCCGCCTGCCTGTGCAAAGTCAGGACGTCCACCGCCACCGCCACCAACGATAGGTGCAATAGACTTGATCCAGTCCCCTGCTTTGATCGGAGTATTCTTAGAACCCGCAGCAAGCATCACTTTGTCACCTTTTTTCATAAAGAGCATGATAGCAATATTTTCATATTTGTTCTTCATTTCATCGATCATTGTTTTGATGTCACCATTGTCAACTTCTTCGACAATGACATTGACACCATTCACGTCAACCGCTGTCAACTCTTTTTGGCTAGAGCTCAGAGCTGAAGCTACTTCACCCTTAAGTGTTTTAACCTGCTCTTTAAGTTTCGCTATACCTGCTATCGGATTTTGATTCTTGAGTTCTGTTTTGATCTTATTTAAATCATCTCTTAACACTTTTACCGCTTCTACTGCTGCATTTCCACAGATCGCTTCTATACGTCTTACCCCTGCAGAAACACCAGACTCTTTTGTGATCATAAAGAGCCCAATTTGTGCAACGTTAGATACGTGTGTACCTCCACACAGCTCGGTAGAAGCATCACCCATGCTTACTACTCTTACCTCATCACCGTATTTTTCACCAAAAAGTGCCATAGCTCCGGAGTTTTTTGCTTCTTCGATGCTCATGACTTCTGTTTTTGCCGGTATGGCTCTGCTTATTTTGTCATTCACCCATGCTTCTACTTTTGCCACTTCATCATTCGTCATCGCTTGAGGGTGAGAGAAGTCAAAACGCAGTCTCTTGTCATCATTGAGTGATCCCGCTTGTGAAATATGATCACCTAAAATATCTCTTAGTGCAGCGTGAAGCAAATGCGTTGCAGAGTGGTGTTTTTCTATCTCAGCACGTGCAGTATCGACCACTGCTTCTACTTCATCACCCACAGATAATGACCCTTTCACTTCTGAAAGATTCATCTCTAAGAATTTTCTAGTATCTAGTACTTTTGTAGTTCCAAGTGTTCCACGGTCACCCGTTTGTCCACCGGACTCTGCATAAAATGGTGTCTTGTCAAGCAATACCCAACCTTTACCATCAATGCTGGTAGTCTCTTTAAAATCTTCATCTAAAAGTGCCAAAACTTTAGCTTGTGCAGTCGTAGAGCTATAGCCTACAAATTCATTGAGATCAAACTGTTCTTTAAGTGCTTTGAAATCACCAGTCGTTGCAGCGTCACCAGTACCTTTCCAGTTCGCTTTTGACTGTGCTTTCTGCGCTGACATCTTAGAGTCGAAAGCTTCTGCATCAAGTTTGATATTCTTCTCACGAAGCATATCTTCAGTAAGGTCAAGAGGAAAACCATAGGTATCATAGAGTTTAAATGCTACTTCACCGTTAAATACCTCTGTCGTATTTTCTAACTCTTCATTAAAGAGTTTAATCCCCGCTTCAATGGTCATAAAGAAACGCTCTTCTTCCATCTTCATAGACGTTTTAATTGCTTCTGCTTTAGCGTTCAAGTAGTCATACTGCTCACCCATAAGTGCCACAAGTGTATCTACAAGTTTGTACATGAACGGTCCGCGTAAGCCAAGTAAATATCCGTGACGAATGGCACGACGCATGATACGACGCAAGACATATCCACGTCCCTCTTTATCAAAGTTCACACCTTGTGCAAGCAAGAAAGAACATGAACGCAAGTGATCTGCGATGACACGATAAGATGCAGAGTTAGCCGCGTCAAAGTCATAAGGCCTTCCAACCAACTCACCAATTTTGTCTAAAAATGGCATGAAAAGTGTAGAGTGATAGTTGTTCAACTTACCCTCTTTGATCGCAACCACACGTTCCAGTCCCATGCCGGTATCGATACTTGGTTTTGGAAGTGGATTTAAGTTACCTTCAGCATCTCTGTCATACTGCATAAAGACAAGATTCCAGATCTCTAAAAATCTGTCTCCTTCTCCTCCCATTTTGTCTTCCGGACTGTTGAAGTTCTCTTCACCCTGGTCATAGAAGATTTCAGAACATGGACCACAGGCACCTGTGTCTCCCATGGACCAGAAGTTATCGGCATCACCAAAACGAACGATACGGTCTGCTGCTATGTGTTTCTTCCACATCTCTTCAGCTTCATCATCAGAGTCATGTACGGTCACCCACAGTTTTTCTACCGGAAGATTCAAATACTTCTCATCTGTGATAAATTCCCAGGCATAAGCAATAGCTTCTTCTTTGAAATAGTCCGCGAACGAGAAGTTCCCCAGCATTTCAAACAGTGTATGGTGACGTGCCGTGTAACCTACATTGTCAAGGTCATTGTGTTTTCCGCCTGCTCTCAGACAGGTTTGTGAAGAGGTAGCACGAGGTATTGCCGGGATAGGGGCTTCACCTGTAAAGATGTTCTTGAACTGTACCATACCTGCATTGGTAAACATAAGTGTCGCGTCGTCCGGTACAAGCGGAGAACTTGCTATGAGCTGATGCTCTTTACTTTGAAAAAAGTCTAGAAATTCTTTTCTGATATCCATGATAAAATTATCCTAAAATTGTGGTGTATAAATTGAAGATATTTTATCTAAAATGTGGTTATTGGTAGGTAAAGCGGAAAATTTAGTGATACTATCATGCCTCAAAGGGGAATGACAGTATCAAGTTAGAGAGATTTTAGAGGTAAAAAGTACAGAGATCATCTATATCGTAGTCAAAGCTACCATCTGCATAGGTTGAGCCTACACCAAACGAAGCACATTCGTATTCAATGCCGCCCTTACCATAATCAAGATAATCAACAATATACACAATATCATCCACATAGGGATCATCATCATAATTCCCTTCAAGTCCGTAAAAGTCAAATTCACAGTCTTCTCCGGGATAAAAGGAAAATTCTCCATTAGGTGCAGTAAGGTCCCAATCAAGCATAGAGTCACAGATATAAGGGATATCCGCATAGGCAAATCCTTCCTGATCGATCAAGAACAGAGTCGTTAGACCATCATTAATAGGTGGGTTTTCGTAATAATCACCACCACCACTACCACAACCACTCAACGCCAATACCNCTATTCCCGCAAATAATAAACTAATTAATTTCTTCTTCATCATATCTCTCCTTTTTAATNATGCCGCAGTATAAACCATAATTGTGTTAGATTTGTGTGAGTAGATCAGCTATTTTTTCACTCCCCTCTTTTTCAACGATCTCCATAAGTCCTCTGCTTCTTTCTGTAAGATCTTCATCTAGCAGTGCCAGGACTTTTTGGGTATCTATCTCTTTTTCTCTCATGATCCATGCAAGCTCTTTTTTCACCAAAAACTGCGCATTGTAGAATTGATGATCACTCGCAGCGTAAGGGTAAGGGATGAAAAGTGTAGGTACCGCTGTAGCAGAAAGTTCCCACAGTGTTGACGCTCCTGATCGGGCAATAGCAAGGTCTGCTTCATTCATATAGTCTGCCAATTTGTCTGTAAAGCCGAATACTTCTGCTTCTATGCCTAAGTCATTATACGCTTTTCTCACTTCATCGATATTCTTTTGACCCGCCTGATGGATGATCTTTATCCCTCTTGCTTTCAATTCAGGAGCAATCTCCAAAGCCAGTTTATTGATCGCTTGTGCACCTTGGGATCCACCAAGAAAGATGAGCGTCTTGACCTTGTCTCTTACACGGGCATTTTCAAAAAATATTTGTTTGATAGGATAAGCTTTGACTGGACTCTCTTCCAGGTAAGAAGAGATGAATGCTGAGGAGTACGGCTTGAGCAGTTTATTGAGTGAACCCAGTGCTGCATTCTGTTCATGTATCACTAAAGGAATACCTGAAAGCTTTGCAGCTATGGCAGCTGGCGCCGCAGAGAAACCTCCAACAGAAAAGACGACACTTGCCTTATGTTCTTTTAAAATTTTACGTACTTCAAGTGCAGAAGTCAATATTTTAAAAAGGGATTTGAATTTCCCGGCCAGCCCTTGATTGACAACACCTCTTGTTTCTAAAAAATAGGTTTTAGAAAAATCACTGTCCCCTTCAAACCACTGTCTGTCCTGTCCTTTGGTTGAACCGATATAAATAAGTTCTTCCCCTTTCAGATGCTCCTTGACTGCTTTAATAATGGCTAAATGTCCACCTGTCCCGCCACCTGTCATGACTATACTCATATCATCTGTCCTTTACTGTTCCGAGGTACTTTTTTCGAGATCATCAGTACCATTCCTATAGCGATACATGATGCCAGGATATGTGAGCCTCCATAACTTAAAAATGGTACAGCTATCCCCTTAATAGGAGTGATTCCCGATATACCGTAAGAGTTAAGTACAAATGCAAAGGCAATGAGTAATCCTACTCCTATGGAAAAAAGATAATACATAGGATTTTTCACTTTAGCTGCTATCTTGAAAATACGAAATATGATAAATAAGATCGTTAATGTCACCAGAGCAAGCCCTAAGAAGCCTAACTCTTCAGTGATCCCTGCAAGAATGAAGTCTGTATGTACTTCGGAGAGATACCCCAATTTAAACTGACCATTACCCAGGCCTTCACCAAAAAGACCCCCATTATGAATAGCATTCAGGGAGTTTGATATCTGATAGGGTTCTTTTCCTGTGGCTATACGAAGTCCCTCCATGGATTCAAAAGGTAAAATGGAGAGTATACTGTCCTGTACGGTCCCCCACCAACTTTTAATACGTGCCATACGGTGAGGGGCAAAGAAGATCAACCCTATAAATGCTACAAATACACCCGAAAGCAGTGTGAAAAAGAACTTAAGAGAAGAACCGATAAACAAGAAAAGTACCATCAGTGTCGCACCCAGTACTACTACTTGACCTAAGTCTTTTTGAAAGACTGCAATGATCACAACCGCCACGAGAAAAACAAAAAGATAAGGGGCAAATGCCCGTATTTCTTCCCAAAATCCCATTTTCGTTTTGTCAAGCAGCTTACGGGCAAAACTCCATGCTAAGAAGAAGATGAACCCTACTTTAAAAAACTCAACAGGTGCAATAGACATAGGGCCTACACGNATCCACCTTTTAGCACCTCCTACTGCATTCACCAGAGAAGAAGGCAAAAACTGCATGGCGATCATAAGGATAAAAAAGAGGACNAAGAGTGATAAACCTACTCTTGAGAACCACTTGTCCGGATCTAATTTACTCAAAATTACCATCGTTGTAAAGCCTATAAAAATAGCCATACTCTGGCGTATAAAAAAATGAAAGTCGGCATAATGAAAATGTACCACGGTATAAGTAGAGAGGGAATAACTCATCACTAATGAAAGTGTTAAAAGTATCATTACTCCAGCTAAAAGGGGTTTATCTATCATTCTGCATTCTCTTTTGTTAAAATCTAATCTATATTAATTAGTATTTTATCAGATTTAATAGATAACTTTGATAAAATCATACTCTAATAAGAGGGGAAAATGAATACAAGAGCTAAAGATCAGTATAGTGAGGCACTAAATGCCGAATCATAAAGAAATACAAAATAAAGCCATACATCAAAGAAAAAACAAGATTTCTTTCCTTTTTTTACTCTTGGTGCTTGCTATGGGTATTTTTTTAGCCTCCGTACTTAAAACCATCTCTTCAGACAGACGTATACCCAGTAACCACTCTACCATTTATGACCGCTCTTTTCGCGGATCCATCATTTCTGCTGATGATTACACCCTCAGCTCTTCCCAAAAAACCTATCAGGCAGTCATACGCGGTGCGAGTATAGAACCGGATAAAAAAGCACTTTTTGTCAAACTCTTCAGTATCTACAGCGGTATCCCTGAAAAAGATCTTCTTAAAAGATTTAAAAATCGTAAAGGCAAAGAGATACAGGGTAATATTATCCTTTCCAAAACGATCAATGCACGCTCTGCCATGCAGCTCAAGGCACTCTCCTACAAACTCCGAAAACTGGATGTCTTTCGCTCTATCAAAACCCGTAAAGGCATAGAGGTGGTTTATGGTCTGGATATCATCGAAAATGGTGAAAGCAGACGTTTTCCTCTTGCTGATGTGTTAAGTCCTATCCTGGGGTATGTGGGCAAGAAGAGTGATGGTAAGTACACACGTCCTTCAGGGAAAAAAGGACTTGAACGTTCGTATGAAAAGCATATTACTTCCAAGAAAAATGGCTATTTTAAAGGAAAGCGTGATGTTGTAGGTGCGGTTATCCATGACAAGAACAGCATCAAAATGCAACGCGTGGACGGCTTGGATCTGCATCTCAATATTCCACTTGCTTTTCAAAGACGTGTGGAACTTATGGCAGACCAGATGAGAGAAAGCATTGATGCAGATGAGATACTTGTAGGTGTCATGGAGAGTAACACAGGAAAAGTACTTTCCCTTGCTACAACAAAACGTTATAACCCTTCACATATCAGGCAAAAAGATATCGCTGCCCTCGTGCCTAAATTTACAGAGTATCCTTATGAAGCAGGTTCTGTACTTAAACCCCTTACTTTGGCGATGGCACTTGATCATAAGCGTGTCACACCAAATACCTGGTTCAATACCTTTAACGGTAAAATGAAAATAGGTAAAAGACGTACGATAACGGATGATGAAAAGTTTGCTTCACTGACGACTACAGATATCATTGTACACTCTTCAAACGTCGGGATCTCTCAAATATCATGGAAACTCACCGGGAAAGAATTTAGAGAAGGTTTGATCAAATTCGGTATAGCAAAACCCTCCGGGATAGACCTGTCCCGTGATCTGCCGGGACAATTGAAACCACTTCGACTGCTTAACAATCAAATGCATAGAGCCAACAGCTCTTATGGTTACGGTATGCTCGTTACATTTGCTCAGCTCTTCAAAGCGTACTCTGCCTTTAACAATGACGGAATAGCAGTCACCCCGCGTCTTGTAGATTACCTGCAGGATGAAAAAGGAAGACACTATAAACTTGAACCAGAACTCGGGGATATCCAGGCTGTAGGAAAAAAAGCAGCCAATGAGATCCATGATATTCTTGTGGAAGTGGTTAAACGGGGTACCGGTGTCAAAGCACAATACCCCGGACTGGAAGTGGGTGGAAAAACAGGAACAGCACACATCGCCAAGAATGGTCGTTATGTCCGTGAATATCACAGTAGTTTTTACGGTTTTGCCAACGACAAAGAAGGAAACAAATATACTATCGGTGTATTGGTCATACGTGCTAAAAAACGCTATAAATACTTTGCATCACTCTCCGCTGTACCTACATTCAGAAGAACGATGGATATCCTGGTGGAATTGGGCTATCTGAAACCTGAAGATGGTATAGAAGCACCCAGTCCGGAATTAAAAATAGAACCAAAAAAAGTACAGGAAGTCAGCACTACACCAGCAGTAGTCCCAAGTAAAAAGAAGAAAAAGAGCAGAGTCAAACCTGTCAAAAAACCTAAACCAAAACCTAGCGTGAAAGAACTCTTCAAGATAAAAACGAAACCCAAGCCAGTCAAACCAAAACCCGTAGAACAGATACCGGTACAAAAGAAATCAACGCAAGAAGTTTATGAGGATCTCTTCTAGATCCATAAATTATCAATAAGTCTTGGCTTGCCTACCCATGCCGCGACCAGGATGATCGTGTTTCCGATCTCCACTCTGTCAAGTGCATTGAATTCTCTATCAACGATGGCTACATATTCTACTTCATCTGTTTCTTCCAGTACTCGCAACATCTCTTTTTTGAGCGTCTCGACATTTAACTCACCTGCCATGACAAGTTTCGTTGCTCTTTTGAGTGACCTTGCCAGAGAGAGTGCTCTTTGTTTTTCTTCACCCTGGAGATAGACATTACGAGAACTCAAAGCCAAGCCATTCTCATCCCGAACGATCTCACAGGGAATGATGTTGACATCCATAAAATAATTCTTTACCATTTGAGAAATAAGAGCCAACTGCTGTGCATCTTTTTTACCAAAATAGGCATTCGAAGCGCCGGAGAGATTAAGCAGTTTCATCACCACTTGAAGCATACCGTCAAAATGTCCCGGACGCTTTTCCCCTTCCAGTACATACCCACGGATAGCCGGTGCACCGATACAGAGTTCATCTTCTTCATACATGGCATCTATGCTTGGCATGAAGAGTATATCTACACCTGCGAGTTCACATATTTTGATATCTGCTGCATCTTTTCTCGGGTAAGCATCCAAGTCTTCACCTTCCAAAAACTGTGTAGGGTTTACAAAGATTGAAACCATAAGATGTTCATTTTCTTTTCTTGCCTGTTGGATGAGAGAGAGATGTCCATGGTGCAGTGCTCCCATCGTCGGCACAAAACCTATAGAACCCGATAATGCTTTTTTTGCAGCTTGTAACTCATCTATTGAACGTACGATAACCATACTCTAACCTCTATCTCTACTATATTTTGATAGAATTTTACCAAAATAATACAGGTTTTACTATGGATGCATACGAATACAGCGAATTACTTAAATCACTTACGATCAAAATGGATAACATCAAAAACATTGTGAAGCCTGATGTCCTCGAATCAAGGCTCTCTGAGATAGAACAGATGCAGCAAGACCCTGACTTTTGGAATGATGCCACAAATGCGGGTAAAGTCTCTCAGGAAAAGACCAGAGCAGAACGTATGCTTGCTACCTATAACAATGCCAATGAAGCGGTGCATGATGCAGCAGAGTATTTCGAACTCTCCAAAGCTGAAAATGATGAAGAGACCCTTGAAATGCTTTATGAGGATGCAAACTCTCTTCAAGAGAGTACCAACAAACTAGAAGTACAAATGATGTTAAGCGGAGAACATGACGGTGCCAACGCCATCGTCTCCATCCACCCGGGAGCGGGAGGTACAGAGTCTCAGGACTGGGCATCCATGCTCTACCGCATGTACCTGCGCTGGGCAGAACGACATGGGTTCAAAGTAGAAGGACTTGACTATCAGGCGGGAGAAGAAGCAGGGATCAAAGATGCCTCTTTCATCATCAAAGGTGAAAATGCTTACGGCTATCTCAAGGTAGAGAACGGTATCCACAGACTGGTACGCATCTCTC
>JGI24024J18818_10000416_pt1 | contig 15891 bp, 15 predicted proteins | sample Cruoilmetagenom2_FD_18818 | JGI IMG/M metagenome (IMG submission 18818) | reverse complement strand
TGATAATCTCTTTGAAATTTACCGCCGTCTTTTACTTCGGAATGATATAGAGCTTTTAAAGCAAAACTTTTCTCTAAATCGTGCTCCTTCATAACCTCTTTTAANCGTTTACTTAACTCCGGGCTATATTTCACTAGTTCTTCCATTTTAGATTTCGAGTATTGCATGTATTGTACCTTCTTTCTACNTTGTTAGTCTATCTAGTATAGCACTGATACANGTGTTTTCGCCCTAATTTGCTATAATTAAGTTCAGAGGTGAGAGTATGCACAAAACCATTGGAATTCTTGCACATGTAGATGCTGGAAAAACTACTTTTTCGGAGCAACTACTTTACCATACAAATACAATTAGACATAGAGGAAGAGTCGACCACCAGGATTCGTTTCTTGATAGTCATACTATAGAAAAAAATAGAGGAATTACTATCTTTGCCGATCAAGGAATCTTTTCTTACAATAATTCTACATACTATATTATCGATACTCCTGGGCATGTCGACTTTTCTCCAGAAATGGAACGGGCTATTCAAGTGATGGATTATGCTATTATCATTATCAGCGCTGTAGACGGTATAGAGGGACATACGGAAACTGTTTGGCAATTACTGCGAAAACACAAAGTACCTACCTTTTTCTTTATCAATAAAACCGATTATGAAGGTACCGACTCCATAGCTGTTCTTTCTGAAATTCGTACCACCCTTTCAGAGGATGTATGCGATATAACGAATACTTTTGACGAAGAACTTATTGAATTTATAGCGGAGCGCGATGAAGTCCTATTAGAAACATATATGGACAGCGGATTTGATAAGGACTTATGGACACAAGCGCTTCAGCAAATGATAAAGGAAAATAAAATCTTCCCTTGCGCGAGTGGCTCTGCATTGAAAGATATAGGAGTTGTAGAATTTCTAGACAAGCTAGATTTACTAACCACAACCTCCTATAAAGCAGACGATGCATTTGCAGCGCAGATATATAAAATTAGACACGATGAAAGTGGAAATCGTGTTACCTTTTTGAAATTAGTTAATGGCACATTAAGAGTGCGTGATAGTGTGACTTATAATGAACAAACCGAAAAAATAACACAAATTCGCTTATATAGTGGCAATAAGTTTAAAACTGTAGATCATGCTTTAGCAGGTGAACTTGTTGCTGTTACAGGCTTAACAAATGCTTCCATTGGAGATGGCCTCGGTGCTTGTTCCCAGAAAACTGAGTTCGATATGATTCCCACGTTAAAATCCAAAGTTCTCTTCGATGCTTCTATTCATGTAAAGGAAGTGTTGCGTTGCTTTAAATTATTAGATGCCGAAGATCCATCTTTACGTGTATTTTGGGATGAGTATTTTCAAGAAATACATGTCCACGTTATGGGAGTTATCCAGTTAGAAGTACTGGAACAAATTGTTTTGGAACGTTTTGGTTTTCACGTATCTTTTGGAGAGCCTAAAATTCTTTATAAAGAAACTATTGATAACTCCGTTCGTGGTTATGGCCATTTTGAACCTTTAAGACATTACGCAGAAGTGCATTTATTAATCGAGCCTGCTGCTCGAAATAGTGGAATTTCCTTCGCAAATTTGTGTCATGCGAATGATCTGTCTACAGGCAACCAAAACTTAGTAAGGCATCACCTTTTTGAAAGAGATCATCACGGTTTACTAACTGGTTCCACCTTAACAGACGTGAAAATCATTTTGCTCACAGGTCGAGGCCATAATGAACATACACATGGCGGAGATTTTCGAGAAGCAACTTACCGTGCACTTCGTCAAGGACTGGAAAAAGCAGAAAATATTCTACTAGAGCCATTTTACGATTTTACGATTAAAGTAAACATGAACTTAATAGGTCGTGTATTATCTGATATCCAACATGCAGCAGGAACCTTTGAACCTCCAGAAAATATGGGAGATAATGTTCTCATTAAAGGAAGAGTACCCGTGGCAACCTTTATGAATTACAGTACAACTTTCGCATCTTTTACGCATGGTAAGGGTTCTCTTAGCTTAGTTTATGGAGGATACGATTGTTGTCATAATACGGAGGAGATAATCGACACACTTGGTTATAACAAAGAAGCGGACCCTGAATATACGTCTACCTCCATATTTTGCGCTAAAGGAAAAGGATATCCTGTCACCTGGGATGAGGCGGAAGCAACTATGCATTGCCTATAAACTTAAGGAGGAATAGTTATGATCGCTACAATTCAAAAAGAAAACGGTACTCTTTTTGCACGATATGAAAGACAATTCCAACATTCAATGGAAGCTGTCTGGGCCATGTTAACAGAAAACGAGAAATTGAAGCAATGGTTTGGTGAATTAGAGATTGTTGATTTACGAAAAGATGGATTAATACAGTTCGATATGCAAGACGGTACATTTGAAGATATGAAAATTCTAGATTTTGAACCATTCCAAACTTTAGCGTTTGAGTGGGGAGAGGATATTGCTAAATTTGAGTTATCCTCTTTGCCTACTGGTTGCGAGTTAGTATTCTCAGAAACAATTTCATCAATTACAGAACAAACCGCTAAAGATTTAGCAGGTTGGCATGTCTGTTTAGATGTTATACAAGCATTGTTAGATGTAAATACCATTAAGCGCGAAGATGAATGGAAGTTTTGGTTCGAGAAATACAAAGTGCTTCTGAATAATTTATAATTTACAAGCTTATTAAGGTAAAATGATAGCAAGAACACAAAAGCACTCCACTATTAGCGGAGTGCTTTACTTAATCCAATCGGAAAACCAAAAACCGCTCATTATTATTTTCTTCGTATAAACCTGGGAGTCGTATCTCCTTGTATAATTCAAAAACTGTCTGAATTTCGAGAAAGTGACTATATTCTGAGGTTGGATAATAGAGAATGATATCTACAGAACGAGGATGGTCTTCAACAGATCGAAGGATATTATCTATAACCTTTTGAAAAATTTGTAAAGAAAACGGATTAAAAAAATAAAATCGATTATCTTCTTTTCCTATGTCATACCCTTCTGCAAATATATGGTCAAACTGAATCGTGGATCTTGAGCTTTTGGCCCGCTCCATATAGCTAGCTAGGTTCTCCATTGCCTCTTGATAGAGCTGACCATTCATTTCTACCCCAACCGCTGAAGCATGCAAATGGTGATAAACGTAAAATGGGAATCTCCCCTTGCCACAACCAAAATCCACAAAACGATCAGTCGATTTCCATTCATCATATTCGTCAAAAAGAATCTCCAATGCGGAATATGGTGTAGCTTCATATCGATTATAATGAGATGATTGGTGCTGCCACTCTCTTACACCTTCCGTCTTAATACGCAATAATTTGTCATGCTCTTTTTCTTTCACATGTTACCCCCTAACTAACTCACTCTACTCCAAACACATGATCTTGCACCCATGCATCTGTTTTTCCTATTTCCCTTTCAACATCTTTTAAAAAGTTAACCGTATAGGGTTCACCTTTCACAACAGCTGTAGGTATAAAACTAGGATTCTCTAGAGTTACTACTTGTGCACCATTAACATTCTTCTTTAGAACTTCTATTTTAGCAATCCCACCAATATTAGTATACTCATCTTTCTGACCTGAAAAAAAGTTTCCTAACGAATAAAATACATGTGTTTTATGACCATTTTCAGATGCTAGTAGTTCATATTGTTGAATTACATGAGGATGATGACCAAATATAATATCTGCACCAGCTTGCGCAATAGAGCTAGCAAGCTTTTTCTGCATATCATTGGCCATTAGATTATACTCTGCACCCCAATGGATGCTCACTACTACAAAGTCTGCCTTTGTTTTTAATTCCTTTATTTCATTAATAATTCGAGTCTCCTCGATTCGACTTACTAAATAATCCTTTCCAACAGGAGTTTCATGGCTATTTGTTCCATATGTATAGCTCAGAATTCCAAGTGATACGCCTTCCACATCAAATATTCGATTTGTCTGTTGGTCTTCAAAAGATTTATAAGCACCTACATACGGCATTTCTACCTTTTCCATCTGTTGAATTGCTTCTAAGAGACCCTCTTCGCCTTGGTCAAGAGTATGATTATTAGCAATGGATAACACGTCTACGCCAATATCCTTTAAGTCTCGTATAATTTTTGGAGGGCTAGAAAAATTTGGGTATCCAGATACCCCAAAGGCTCGTCCAGCTGGTAAGGATTCTTGGTTGGCTATTAACAAGTCAATGGATTCTAGCTCCTCTTGTACTGGAGAAAAAGAAGGAGCAAAACTAGAATAGTTATAAAGAGGTAAATGGAGCAATACATCTCCAATCATCCCAATTTCTATTTTTTCTTCTTCATACTCCATAAAAAATGTCGAAAATTGTTTCCCGTGGAACTCTTCCTGAAATTCAATTGGTTCCTCTATATGAAGATTAAAATATAGCAAAACAGAAATAAGAATGACTAGAAAAGCAGTTAAAGTTTTAATATATACCACCTCCACTTTAATCATTCGCTTCGAACTCGTAACTTATACTAATAATCTTTATATATATTTATAAGGATAATAGCCGCTCTCTATTCTCAGCCTTCTCATAGTATATAAGACGGCCACATTTATATATATATTATGTTGCTGAAAACTAGAAAAGGAAGGTAAAAATGAGCACAAATAATAACAAATGGTATAAGTGGCTGTCCAGCAAAGATAGACCTCGAGTTCGAAAGAAGGGTGTTTTAAATGAAAATCAAATATTTAACAATAAAGTAGGAGTTGTGCTTCCTGTATATAACCAAGAAAAAGAGTACTTGTTTGAATGTGTACAGGCCATCGAAAACCAAACATACCGAAACTTTGAGTTAGTAATTGTCATTGATGGCGCAAATGCTCAAACTGTCAAAGCCGTATATGAAGCATCAAAGCTTTTAACGTGTAAATACTCCATTATTCATCGCATTTTCAATAAGGGTATCGCCTACTCCTTAAATGAAGGTTTTGAGAAATTACTTGATTGTCCCCTTTTGACTTGGATATCTAGTGATAATAAACAATGGCCAAACTTCCTAGAGAAATTAGTAGAAAAGATGAAGAACGCTCCCCCCGAGACAGTTTTAGTATATTCGCTTTATCATCCTATTGATGAAAAAGGAATCTCTCGAGATATGTACGACACTTGGTATCCAGCACTTACTGATATGATGAAGCGGCCGAAAAAAGAAATTATGTTAACTTGTTTTATCGGTGCGTCTTTTCTCTTTACTAGAGAAGCGTACGAACAAGCAGATGGGTATGACCCTAAATATGGACTAGTTTCTGATTACGAATTTTGGATAAGATTAATGTCTCTTGGTGAATTCCTGTTTTTGGAAGAACCTCTCATGGACTATCGACTAAATGGTAAATATTCTTTAACAACCATAACAGCTTCTGAAGAACTGTTTCTCCAAAGTATGTCAGCAAGCGTTGACCACAGAAGGAAAAGGGATGATATTCCTAAGGTCACCGTTATTATTACGGCTTGTAACCATGAAAAATATATAAAAGACTGTATACAAAGCGTGTTAAACCAGACCTATTCTGATTTTCACATAGTCGTAATAGACGTAGGTTCATCCGATTCGACTTTAAGTAAGATCTATTCCGTGCACGATACACGACTCATTCCCATTCATATTAGTAAAAGACATAAAGCTGAAGCTCTGAATATAGGATTAGAATATGCTCTTGGTGAGTATGTATTAGAATTAGACGGGGATGATTGGCTGGATCCATCCTCTTTAGAAGTTATGGTGAATGAAATGTTATCCCTTCCTTTAAATATAGGTATGGTCTACGCAAATAGAAAAGTTTGGTTTGAAGAGAACGGAGTATTGCGAGAAGGACCTATATATAAAGGGATATCCTATAAAGACAAATACGAGGTATTGGAAAAATTTCAAACGCATTGTCCGCGATTATATCGTTCCTCCACACTCAAAGAATTGAATGGCTGGTTGACGACAATTCAAGGAAAACCACTTTTAGCAGATGATTTTGTAATGTTTCTTCGTTTAGCTGACCATTCTGGGATTCACTGGATTGACAAGGACCTATACCATCAGCGTAGACATAGCGGCAATATAACTATAAAGGAAAAAGAAGTATTAAATCATCAATTTCAAATGATTGCTCAAGAAACATTACTACAGTGGGGAAATATTTATAAGCCAGATTTTGAAGTAATAGATGGAATAATAACGAAGATCAAGTTAGTCCCTAATGGAAAAGAGATGACTCGGTAGTGAAGATCTTAATTATTCTTGGCACTCGACCAGAAGGGATTAAGTTTGCTCCAATTATACAAGAACTACTGAATACCAAAGATATGGACTGCATACTGGTAAACACAGGGCAACATCGTGAAATACTCGATCAAGTATTATCATTATTTTCTATTACCCCCCACTACCAATTAAACATCATGAAACCAAATCAAACACTGGAAGAAATAACAGCAGAAATGATTAAAAAAATTGGAGAAGTATATGAAATGGAACATCCCGATTTGGTGTTAGTACTTGGTGATACTGTAACAACTTTCACAGGGGCCTATACCGCTTTCTTGCATCGTATTCCAGTCGGCCATATTGAGGCTGGCTTGCGGACATTTAATATGTATTCCCCTTTTCCGGAAGAAATGTACCGTAAACTTGTGACAAGTCTTAGTAGCTATCATTTTGCCCCAACAGAAAAGAGCAAAACAAACCTCCTCGAAGAGGGAATTCCAGCGAGTAATATTTTTGTAGTAGGTAACCCAGTAATAGACGCACTCTTAGACGTTTCAAGTAGACCATATATCTTCCCATCAAACGTACAAAAAATAATAGACAATAATAGACGTATTATCTTAGTTACGACACATCGCCGCGAAAACTTTAAAAAACTCGAAGGGATCTACCTTGCTCTCAAACAGTTATTGGTGGATTTTGATGATATTGATATCATCTTTCCTGTCCACCCCAATCCGAATGTAAGAAAACAGGTACAAGATCATTTGGTCACTGATAGTGTTAACTCCCGTATACACCTGATTGATCCATTAGACTATGAATGCTTCTCTCATCTGATGAGGCTTTCCTACCTCGTAATTACAGACTCTGGAGGCATCCAAGAAGAAGCGCCTGCACTTAATATCCCAGTGTTAGTTGTTAGAGAGAGTACGGAACGAATCGAAGGTATAGAAGCCGGAACACTGCAATTAGTAGGGACGGACAAGGAAAAAATCTTATCCGCAACCAGAAAACTACTTGAGTATCCATTGGAACACTCTAAGATGGCACAAATCCCTAATCCTTACGGTAATGGAACCTCCGCAAAACAAATTATTACATTGTTAAAAAAAATAGAAAATAAGTTATGAGTATAGCTACTCATACTTTTTTCTATTTACATATTCATTAAAAGCAACTATTAGAGAAAGACAATTGTTAAGCGTGCTTTTTCTCTTTACTATTGTTTTTATTTCGTATAAACACAAACATAAATGCCACAGCTCCTAGTAATCGCAATCCGGAGCTAATGTACATAGACTCATTCATTCCGATAAGATTTAATGACCAAATCCCCACTTGAGGTGCGATAAATGCCACAAAGGCAAGGAGAACATTATAGGTTGTAATACAGTATGTACGATACTTATCAGGTGATTGTTCCAACAACAAGTTAAATAATAGTAGCACAGTACCAGATAAGAAAAATCCTGAAGTTGTTTGGATGAGAGTTAAATAATATAAATTTGTAGATAGAACTGTCAAAAAGGGAGTCGTCGCCATTCCAATTGCTGCCCAGACAAAAATTTGCATATTAGAATACTTATCAGCCCATTTTTTCCATAATGGGAACGTTAAAAACTGCATAAGCATGCTGCCAACAGAGAACATACTAATCCAGAAGATTGTTGCACCTGCTATTCGAACATTATAAATATTAAACAAGCCCCAAGCCATTTGCCAACCAAAGTTAAATAACAGAGCGGCTATCAAAAACCAAACATAGCTAGGATACTTAAAAATGCTCCAGTCCATCGCCTTCTTTTTCAATTGCTCATCTGCCGTTCCAACAATATCTTCGTCATGTTTTGATAGGAAGAAAACTTCTAGTAATCCAAAACCAAACGCTAGTGCAAACAGAATTTGATACGCAATTATACTTTCGCTGGCATCTTTCATCAATATTCCAATAAGTAATGTTGATATAAGTCCAACCAATGTTAACAGACGATTACGATCACTAAAAAACTGCGCTCTTCTCGATTCATCAATCATTCCACTTATCATTGTTTGCCAGCCTACATTGGCTATCGTGTTAGGAACACTGATAAAAGCAACGATCCCTAGAAAAGCCCACGCCTGAAAAGAATCAGAAGGTAAATAGACAACAACTAAAATGAGCAAAAACATTAATCTCGCCAATAAAATAGACATTGCCACTAGTTTCTTTTGAGCGCTTGCTCGATTAAGTAAGATTGCCGCCGGTATAGTCATTAATAGTGCTATTAAGGGAGGTAAAGAGCTAATTAATCCGACCTGATAGTTCGTGGCTCCTAATATAGTTATAGCAAAAACAGGGAAAAAATTATTAGAAAAGTTAAGGGCTATAGTAGATGCCATTCCATGATATATACTAACTTTCTCATTATACGGTCTCAATTTTTGTCAGCCCAATCATATTTTATTAAAGGATATGCTAGAATTATATACTTGCTTTGACAGAAAACAAGTACATCGAAACACAAAAATTATAGAGGTTTTTAGCTTGTATACTGAAGTGAAAAAGTTAAATAATTTCTTAATCCTTGTTTTATTAGTGACAATAAGTGGTCTTTTATTTACAATTGGCTTGTAAAGAGTATAATGTGAGATGGTACAAAAGAACATATACTGGGTATAATGATTGCAGACAGGCCCTGCATTATATAAAAACAAGCTTCACTTTATTTGAGAAAATGGGGTGGTATCAAAAATGAATCAAGAACAACAACTGACGCTTGTTGAACATTTAACAGAGCTTAGAAAAAGACTTATTATTGTTTCATCTACATTTATCCTCTCACTTGCTTTAGGGTTTTGGTTAGCTCCAAAAACGCTTATGTTCTTAAAACAACAACCAACAGCTATGAATGTGGAATGGAATGTCTTTGGTTACACAGATGGATTGATGATTTACGTTAAATGTGCATTAATATTAGCCATTTTAGTTACTCTACCCATTGCACTGCATCAGATATGGTTATTCGTAAGACCAGGCTTAAATGAGAACGAGGCAAAAGGTACAGGCTATTTTATACCAGTGTCATTCCTCCTTTTTTTACTTGGGATTAGTTTTAGTTATTACATACTGTTCCCTTTAATGCTGAATTTCATGTCGAATATTAATGATTCAATTGGAGCTTTGGAGACATACGGGATGAAACAATACTTCACTTTTATGTTTAACTTAGTGATTCCCGTTGGTATAGTATTTGAATTACCCGTTATTATACTATTTTTAACCAAACTGGGTATAATAACTCCAGACCGACTTAGAAAAATGAGGAAAATTTCTTATTTTGTACTAGTAGTAGTAGGGGTTTCTATTACTCCTCCAGACTTTATTTCAGATTTTATCATTATCGTTCCATTGTTATTGCTATTTGAAATTAGTATTATTGTTTCCAGCTGGTCTTATAAGAAACAACTTGCGAGACAAGCCTTGGAGGATAAACTTTTAGACCAATAGTTACTGTATATTAGCCATGGGAAATTATACATCATCATATAAGAGGAGGAACTTCCATGCCAAACATTGGAGTACCAGGTTTAATCATTATTTTAATAATCGCTTTAATCGTCTTCGGACCATCTAAATTACCTCAATTAGGTAAAGCAGTCGGCCAAACATTAAAAGAATTCAAAAATTCGACAAAAGATATCGTGGATGATGTAACACAAGAATTTAAATTAGATGACAAAGATGCTGACACTAAAAAGAAAGCATAAATTTCTATAGAAAAAACCAACTATTCTTTCAGGTAGTTGGTTTTTTTGATTCATCAAGTTCTATTTTAAATAGGAGCTGCAGCCGGTTTTCCAAAATAATAACCTTGAAATAACTTATATCCCGTTTCTTTCAGCCATTCAAAATCTTCTCTCTCCTCTATACCTTCTGCTAGAGGAATCGATCCCACTTCTACTGCCTTTTCTAAAAACTTTTGTGCAACTGCTTGTTTATTTATATCATTAGAAATTCCTTGAACATATTTCATATCTAACTTCATATAATTTGGTTCTATATCTGCTAGCATTTCCATCGTACTATATCCTTCTCCTACATCATCAAGTGCGTATTCAAAGCCTTTTTCTTTATAAAATGTAAGGATGCTCTTTAAATGCTCTACGTCTTCCACTTGTTCCGTTTCTACCACTTCAAATACTAATTGAGCTGGATCTATACCTAATTCCTCTGCTAAGGCAGTGGTAGATTTCAAACAAAATTCAGGTGAATAAATAGAGGTAGGTATAAAATTAATAAATGCTTTCTTTCCCTTAATAATTGTTGCATATTTTACCGCGGTCATTCTACATGCTCTGTCCAAAGCGTAAAGTCTTCCTCTTGCCTTAGCAGCGGAAAATATTTCATTTGGATACATCATTGAACCATCTTCCTTTGGAAATCTAGCTAGTAATTCATAAGCAAATACTTGCTCCTCTACATTTACAATTGGTTGATAATGACAAATCATTAGTTGTTTTTTGATAACTTCATCAATCCATTTAACATCTAATACTTCTTCTATTTTTTCCATAGGCTTCCATGGCTGTTTTGAAATTCTGTATGTAATTTGAGAGGCGTTCATATGGTCGTGGCTGAAGTCTATAAAATCTCTCACATCAGACTCATGAATAATAAAACTACTTTCTTTTGTTTTTACTAGTATGTTCCGACGTTTTAAATGCTCTAAGACACTGTCTAGCATTGCAATATTGAAGTGCCCATTTACCTTGAACTCAAATTTCAACTCATTTACTTGGCAATTATTACACTCCAAATTTTACACTCCTTTTGTGTTCTACTACATTAGAATTTTTAAAAATCCCCTGTTCAGCACTTTGCTTCACAAGGGATAAGCTACTCAGAAATTTTTGAAAAACACTCGTATAACATCTGCCCCACCTATAAAGGTGCCAAGCGATCCAAATAAATTAGTTAGTACAACGACAAGTAAAACTCTAGTAACTTTGTTTCTCCAAAAACCTTTGATCGTAAAAACATCTTCTGATAACCTTTCAAAATCGGCTATCGTGGGACGTTTAATATACGCTTGGGCAAGTCCTGAAAACCAGCCTGAAGCTAAGATAGGATGAAGCGCTGTAACTGGTGCTGTGACAAATGCAGCTAGAATTGCCAACGGGTGCCCTAACGCTACTGCTGCTCCTACTGCAGCCATAGATCCCGTCCATAGAACCCAACTGAGTGCTTGGTCAAAACCAGCAGAAGGATTTGTAAAGAAGGTAATCACTATTAATGCCACAATTAGAATTGGAATAGCCCAACCAATTATTTTCGGGACAATTGACTTAGGCGGAATAGCTGAAAGCTTTACTAAATCTTGCTCCTTGTGAATCTCCTTTGTAATACCAGGGACATGTGCAGCCCCTAAAACCGCTATAATTTTCTTACCTGGCGCTTCCTTAATTTTTTGGGCCAAGTACTGATCACGCTCATCGATTAAAGGTGTTTTTAACTTTGGAAAGGTTTCCGTAAACTCGGCTAGTACAGCATTTAACGTATCCTTGGACTTCATACTTTCCATTTCTTCTTCTGAAATAGTATCCTTACTGAAAATACTAAAGAAAACGGAAGTAAGTAATTGGGATTTTCCTGTCCATCCAAGATTATGCCATATTCGTGAAAAAGTAGTCTGGATATTACGGTCGGCTAATACTATCTCAGCCCCATTTTCATTTGCACTTGCAATACCTTGGATCATTTCTTGACCAGGCTTAATATCAAATTGTTTAGCCATCCGATTTTGAAAAGATGAAATGGCCAAGTTCATCAATAGTAGGGTAGCTTTCTTATCCTTAATAACCTTAAAGATATCTGTCTGTTTCCACTTATTATTATCGATAATAGATTGGTACCTTTGCTCATCCAGTTCAATACATACGGAGTCCGGTTGCTCTCTATCGATAACTTCCCTTACCTGCTCCGCACTCTGTCTTGATACATGTGCTGTTCCGATTAAAATTATTTCTTTATCATTAACATATAAACGTGTAATATTTTCCTCGGACATAAACTACTTCCTTCATAGAATGTATTTCTTTTACGCAATCGAATAACTCCTGATTACTAAAAGACTGTCTACTACTAATAATGAAGTAAATAACTCTAAAATTCAATTATATAATTAGTAGTAAAATAAAAATAATGAATTGGGGAAGGTGGGATCCCAATCTAGTTATTATCTATTCTGTAAATCCCCTTTATATCTCGTAATATACATCCGTTTGCTTCAAAAATACGTCTCATTGGAGCATTTACTGTGTCTGTGCTACCGACATATATCTTAGCACCTATTGTTTTCAAGAGCTCTATTGAAATAGCATGAAATAACGTGCCATAACCTTTTTTTCGTTGCTCTGGTACAACTCCAAAATAAAACATTCTTCCCTCATCAGTTGTGCCCTCCTCAATATGAGGAATACTAATACCGTAGTTCAGTCCCTGTTGAGAAAAGATAAAGCACTGGTCTCGCCAATTAGCACCTAATTCATGTTCCAGTGACTCCATTACTTGACTGATTGTAAACAACTTATTTTTGTTAGCTGAACCACTCCTGCATGCATCATACAATAAAGCAAAATCTGAATCAGTAACTTGACTACTCGAAAGTGTATCCACTTGAAAATTACTTATATTTTTATATGGACCTTCTAATACCTTTGTATACTCAACAATAGAGGACACCTTCTTGAACCGGCGCTTTAAAAGCCAGTCCTCGTTCTCTTCATCCATCAGAAGTGATAGATATGCTACTTTTTGTTCTTTCCACTCTGTTAATAATTGATCGAATTCAACTAAATAATCTATATTTGGAATATGAGATACTTTTAACTGATCCACAAGCCAGTATTCTTGCTCTTTTTTTATCAGATTGAAAAGATTCACCTGTTGATTCCCCCACACCATTATTAGCTTAAAGTTCGTTTTAAAAATGCTTTGGTCCGTTCTTCTCTCGGATTGTTAAAGATTTGTTCGGGAGATCCTTCCTCAGCAATAACACCTTTATCCATAAAAACAACACGATCCGCAACTTCTTTAGCGAATTCCATCTCATGTGTAACTATTAACATTGTTAAACCCGTGCTTGCTAACTCTTTCATCACTTTTAATACCTCTCCAACCATTTCTGGATCTAGCGCAGAGGTTGGTTCATCAAACAACATAACATCTGGTTCCATTGACAGTGCTCTTGCTATGGCAACACGTTGCTTTTGACCACCTGACAATTGCTTAGGTTTAGCATTTACATAATGGTCCATTCCAACAACCTTTAAGTATTTTAACGCAATCTTTTCTGCGTCCTCTTTAGAACGTTTTAATACCTTTACTTGACCTACCATACAGTTGTTTAACGCATTATGGTTATTAAATAAGTTAAACTGTTGGAAAACCATCCCTAACTTTTTTCGGTACGCATGGATATCATGTTTTTCATCTAGAATATTCTCTCCGTGATAAATAATTTGTCCACCACTAGGCTTTTCTAACAAATTTATGCAACGAAGTAAAGTGGACTTTCCTGATCCAGAGGAACCGATGATGCAAATAACTTCTCCTTTGTTCACGGAAAAATCTATATCTCTTAGGACCTCATGATTTCCGAAGGATTTACTTAAATGTTGAACTTCGATGACATTTCCCATAGAATTCTCCTCCTTCGTTTAATCGATATTAGCCTTATTTTTAGGCAACATAAGTTGGGGTGGTGGCTGGCCAATCATACTGTAATTTTCTGGTCCGTCTAATCTTCTCTCTATATATCGCAATATTAATGTTACTGTAAACGTCATGACAAAATATAGAATACATGCTATAAAGAACGGCTCGAAATACTTGAAGCTTATGCCTGCAACTGTTTTAGCTTGAAAGTATAATTCCGTAACACCAATTACATTTAATACCGACGTATCTTTAATATTAATGATAAATTGGTTGCCTGTTGCTGGCAAAATATTTCGGATCACTTGGGGTAAAACTACACTCCACATTGTTTGAACATGATTCATACCAATTGCTTGTGCAGCCTCAAATTGTCCCTTATCTATCGAAATAACACCGCCACGCACAATTTCTGCCATATATGCACCAGTGTTAATGGAAACGATGAATATTGCCGCTGTTGTACGGTCCATATCTATTCCAAAAGCTAGTGCAGAACCATAGAATATTACCATAGCTTGAACAATCATTGGGGTTCCTCTAAAAAACTCAATATATGCAGACAGTATCAGATTTACTATTTTTAATAAAACACGTTTTATTTTTCTTTCAGGTTTAGGAATTGTACGAATAACCCCTGCTAGTAAACCAATAATAGCACCAAAAATTGTACCAATTATAGATATTAATAATGTCATTCCCGCTCCACGAAGGAACATTGGCCAGTTATTAGTAATCATCGAAATAATATATTCAATGCTCATACATTTCCCTCCTTTCTTAGAAAAGCGCAAGCGCCTATGCAAGCCCAGACAAGTGCTAAAAGGATTTCACTTAAAGGCGTCCTTTGCCTTGGCTGAAATTCTGAAGCGACTCGATGGGCTAGGCGTCTGTAACTAGACAGATAATTAATAAAAACTAATATAAAAACCGACTGCAAAAAGATGCAGCCGGTACCACTTCATCCTTATTCCGCCGCTGGTTGGTTATTAATAGCAGCATCCATAATTTCTTGTCTTTCTTCTTCAGAAATTTCCGCTAAAATTTTGTTGATTTCTTCTGTTAAGTCACTACCTTTTTTCAACCCTACTGCTACTGCCGTATCCTCTTCTGCTGCTTTAAATCCTTCCGTAAATTCAACCATTGCGAAGTTGTCATTTGCAGAAGAAGCACTAATTCCTTCTGGACGTTCCGATACATAGCCATCTATTACTCCAGATTCTAATGCCACTCGCATTGCAGAGAAATTATCAGAAGCTGGTTGTTTTTGCACATCTTTTATTTGATCAATTACACCATAATGTGATGTATTCAGCTGACCTGTGATTTTAGCTCCGCTAAAGTCTTGAATAGAAGTAGCCCCTTCAAAAGCTCCACCTTTTTTTACTACCATAACAAAGTTGGAAGTATAGTAGTTTTCCGAAAAGTCGATTGTTTCTTTACGCTCTTCTGTAGGTGACATTCCTGCTATAATTGCATCAATTTTATCTGATTGTAATGATGGCACAAGCCCATCCCATTCTGTTTTAACGATAACTAGTTCTTTTCCTAATCCATCTGCAATGCGTTTAGCAATTTCCACATCATATCCACCAGCATACTCCGCATTTCCATCAATCTTCACTCCACCATTGGAATCGTCTAGTTGAGTCCAGTTAAAAGGTGCATAACCTGCTTCTAAACCTACTGTAAATGTATCAGCAGTTTCTTTATCTGATGAAGATCCTGAAGTCTCTTTATCAGCTGTTCCACATGCTGCTAATAACAACATAATAGATGCGAATATCATTAAAAATACTAATCTTTTTTTCATTTTAATTGCTCCCTTTTTATCAATATATGTTCGTGCCAATAAGAAAAGACAACTTGTACAAAAAAAGACCTGAGATGAACTCAGGTCGCAATATGTATAGTTGCCCTAAATCCTCTACTTTTCCCAAATGAGATAGCACA
>JGI24024J18818_10000412_pt1 | contig 15961 bp, 15 predicted proteins | sample Cruoilmetagenom2_FD_18818 | JGI IMG/M metagenome (IMG submission 18818) | reverse complement strand
GATAGATGGTGATATAGAGTTACTTACAAAACGAGCCATGTCTTTACAAGCCAATATTTTTGAAAATGAACTTACGTTGATCAATAAAGAACAGAGTGTGGTGATTAGAGAGAAGAGTTGGAAGAGTGCTCTCTATCTAATAACTACCATGAGAGAAGATTGGCTTCTGAGGGACTTCGACCTAAGTTGCCATGGGCAAAGAAATTGACAATAGAGTATGGTCAGGCACTATTCATTTTAGATAATATATTTTATGATAAAACACGTTATGTCACACGTTCTGTTGCTAATCATCTTAATGATATATCTAAAATAAATGCTGAACTTGTGGTATCTACTTTGAAAAGATGGAAAGCCTCCGGTAAGCAAAATAGTAAGGAGATGGATTATATTATTAGCCATGCACTTCGTACACTGGTAAAGCAGGGCAATGAAGAGGCTTTAGCCCTTTTAGGTTTTAAGAAAGATCCAAAGATAGTACTCTCAGATCTTAAATTGTATCAAGATGAGGTACGGTTAGGCGAAGCACTCATATTTCATTTTGAAATAGAAGCTAAAGAAGATTGTAACCTGTTGATAGACTATATTATGCATTTCAAAACCAAGAGTAGTAAAATAAGTCCAAAGGTGCATAAAATAAAGCAATTTTATCTGAAGGCAGGGGAGAGTATGGAAATTACCAAGAAATATCCCTTTAAGGCTAATATGACTACAAGAAAGCTATATGTTGGTGAACATACGGTTGAGTTACAGATCAATGGTATATGTTATGTTAAAAATACTTTTGTATTAACGAATTAGATTATTCGGAGGGGTTAATTGCTCTAAACCAACGTTTCAAAAATTCCTGTCGTTCATAAATTTTAGCTCCTAATGCAAGTTTGTATGTCATATAGGATTGCCCTAAATTCCAGAAGGAAAATCTATTTTCTTCCAGGTACTGTGCAAGTAAAACCAATTGGGTTGTTCCGTAGTTTTTATATTTTTTCTCTCTAGAGCTAAAGCCACTTAAACTTGTGTATGTTTTTCCTATAATATAACCTATTTCAGCTGCTACAAGTGTGCCATTATCTCTTATGCCAACCGAGATAAGTTCAAAATTATCATCTAAACCTTGTGTTGCTTTGAGCATCTCAAAATAACGTGATGTAAGCCAGCAATTTTTATGTGAAGCGTTGATCTGTTCAACTACCTCATTTATATTTTGACTGATCTCAAGTTTTAGATCTTTTTTATTGAGTAATGTGTTTACTTTCCTACTTATATGCAGATCTTTAAAATCTAAAAGTGCATAAGAAAATTGTATTTCAGGCAGAAGCAGCTCTTCCTCTTCATAATGATCTGTCACTGCAATGAAACCCGCTTTAGCTTGAGCAATGTAATATTTAGCCGAAAAGTCATCGCTCCAGTAGTAGTTTTTATACATATTTGGATAAATTATGTTTACCAATATATCTGGATCTGTTATATCTTCATAGTTAAGATTATGGATACCCAGCTGAATATTTTCCATAATTGTTACTTAGTATTACCTATTACTACATCGATATTTGTGTCTATATTTAGATCTTGTTCACTGTACCATTGACTTGTTTTTATTTTTGGAAAAACTTCAGACATGATATCTAAAGGTGTATTGTCCCAACTTGTAGTATTTGCAGCCATTGTCCAGCCAAGTTGGGAGATGACATACGAAAAGATCTGGTTCATAAGTTTATATTGTTGTGTAGTATCTTTATGCTTTTCTGCATCAAGTAAAGATCTGACAAGCTGTTTTCGTAGATCTCTGTTGTATTGTGATTTAAGTGTTTCTATGATTTCATTTTTATTCATGAGTATATGCCTTTGTCTATAATAGTTAGTTTGTATCCACGTGAAGATATCGTTTCAATAAATTTATGTTTTAGTTTCTGTCTTAATCTTTTGACCAAGGTTCGTATGGTATTGGTATTTGTCTCTTTGTTTGGCCATATGGTATTTTCTAGGGTATAGAAGTCTACAATATTATTTTTGTTGTCAATAAAGAGTTTCAAGAGTTCATTCTCTTTTTTTGTGAGGTTAATGATCTCTTGACAGCAATATAATGTGTGATTTACAGGGTCATAAGAGAATTCATGGTCAAGAAAGATAGTATGTTTGCTACTGACGTCTGTGGAAGCATCTCTATTGATCTTGCGAAGGGCTATTTTTAAAAACACGCGTAATTCTTCTCTGTTAAAAGGTTTGGAAAGATATGCCGTAGGATCGATCTTAATAGCCCTATCGACATTATAGTCATCTAAATGGGCAGTCAAAAAGATAATTTCTATATGGGGATGACTTTGTTTAATGAGTACAGCTGTCTCTACACCGTCTAACTCTCCCTTGATACAAATATCCATAAGTACAATCTCAACTTTTTGTTCTGAAATTATTGTGAGTGCATCTTTGGCATTAGAACAAATGGCAGTCACAGTATATCCAAGTTTTTTGATATAGCTTTTTATCTCCATAGCTACTATGCTCTCATCTTCAACGATGAGAATGTTGATCTCTTTCATATACTGAACCTTATAATATATTTTGTGTGATTATTTGTAGATATCTCGATATCTCCCTCTAGTTGATCGTATACCAGGGTACGGATCAGTTTCAATCCAAGTGTATTATGGTTCTCTTCCATTATAAATCCTTTACCATCATCTTCTACGATCAGTATGAAATCATTTTTATGGTGGTGTAAAGATATTAGCACAGTTCCTTTATGATCATCAAAGGCATACTTATAAGCATTGGTAACCAGTTCATTGATAATGAGTCCTATATAGACAGATTCCCGTAAAGGGATCATTGCATCTATATCTGTTTTTATATTTATTTGATCGTTTTCATGATTGATAGTTACCTGTATATCTAAAAGGAGTGAATCAATATACTCTTGCATATCTATCTCTTCAAGATTCTCTTTAATGAGAAGCATATTGTAAGTCTTTGCTATGGCATTGATCCTGTTTTCAAGATTGATAAACTTTTCCATAACGATTTTATCTTCTATTTCATCATTTTGCAGTCGTATCATAGAGAGTATGACTTGTAAATTATTTTTAACTCTATGGTGTACTTCCTGCAGTAACATCTCTTTGGTTTCCAGTGCTTGGTTGAGTAGTGCAGTTTTTTTGATGACTTCTTCTCTTACAATTTTTTCTCTATTTTTTGATGCATCTAAAATGTGTTGATCTGCTTCTTCTTTTTCCTGTTGTAAAATGGCATAACGATCTGCAAAAGCAAGAGATAGATAAGAGCTTCAAATGCCGTGCTAAACATAAGTAGATTTTGAAAATCTTGCATTATAGAAGTAAGGCTGATAGCATTTAAAATAATGAGAAGATAAGAGGCAAATACAATACTAAAACCCACAATAAAAAGTCTAGCCTGTTTATTTCCTTTTTTATAGGAGATAATACCGGCTATAAGAGTGAAGAGTACAAATAGTATACCGGCCAAGAGAACAGTGTCGAGATAGCAAGAGTCAAATATGCATCGAACAACCATATCTGCTAGAGAAATGAAAATAAATACTTTATAGATGCGGTGTAATCGTTGTATGTGTTTTGTTCTTAAAAAATGCATCGCAAAAAGTGCTGCTGTTATAATGAGGATATTTGCTTTAATCATAGGTATCTGTATATCAAAATGAATAAAACTTACAGGAAAATATATCTGGGTCAACCCTAGATAAGTCATCTGATGATGCATCAGGGCAAAAAGGTAAAGACTATAGTAAAAGTAACTTTTATCTTTTGTATAAAAAGAGACAAAAAGGCTATAAAGCATAAGAGCCAGAACTATACCCATAAGCAATGTATTAATGAGTTGTTGTGACATATCTTTTTTTCGATAGCTATTTTCATCATTGAGCCATAGTTTAAAATCAACAGGATTTACTTTGGAACTTACTTCAAGATAATACTGTTGTGCCGTGTGAGGTGCTAAGTGAATGTGATAAAATGGAAAAAGTGTTGTACGTTGCTTACTGATATCTGAGACACCTTTACGTACAGGATTAGTGTAGTTGCTTTCTTTATATAGTGCTATATGTTCAATGAAAGGAGCACTAATTACTAAAATTTTATCAAGAGGAGTATTGCTTTCATTTTTTAGTGTAAATGTAACCCAGATAGTTTTTGAGGCTATACCAATGTTTATATAGGGTTTTTGATTAGGGTTAAATAAGTTTTGTCTCACTATTTCTTGAATGGTTAGCTGTTTTTCATCAAAATAAACACTACTGTTTTCCAAAAGTGAAATTTGTTTATGTTGAGAGATATTGATAGTATTTGCCTCACTAGAGGTACCGATCAAAACAAACAGTAAAAAAATAACACTCAAACTTTTTATGTAATTATCGGCCATAAAAAATTTTATCTAAAATTATATATAAATCTCATTTTGGCACACTTTTGGCACATTATCATGTTAAACTTAATTGAAATGAATGATAAGTATATCAAAAGGGGATAGGAAATGAAGAAGTTGTTGTTGGGTTTTGTGTTGGTTGTTACAACATTGTTTACGATTGTATTGGCGGAGGATAATCCTCGAGCGGTTATCATTTTTGATGCATCGGGAAGTATGTGAGGGCATGATGCATGGATCAAACCCTAAGGAGCAGCAAGTCCTAAAAGAGAAACAGGAAGCAGACAATGCTAAAGCAGATAAAGAGTTTGATGACATGAGTCAAGATCTCGATATGTTTACAAAATAAGGGAGAAGTAAAAAATGATAAAGACAATAAAAGTTTCAATGGTTTTGATGATAAGTAGCAGTATGTTGCTGGCTGCAGCAAACCAGATGCAAAAGTATGAGGTAGAAAGTGGAAAGATAGAGTATTCTATAAAAGGCTCTTCAGATATGATGGGGATGAAGATGAAGACTATCGGTAAAAAAAGAGTGATATTTGCTGATTATGGTGTACAGGATCTTACAGAGGAGAATCAAATAACCAAGGAAACACTGAATGGTAAAACTAAGACAACCAAAAAGCATAGTATGACATACATGAAGGATGGCATAATCTTCTATACTGTTGACTTTGACGCTAAACGGATCATGCGTATGGAAAATATGGGTATAGCTTTGGGTGCACTTATGAGTGATGGAACAAACATGAAAGAGTCCGGTGAGGCTATGATGATAAAAATGGGTGGTAAAAAAACCGGTACAGATAAAATATTGGGTTATACCTGTGATGTATGGAATCTGATGGGAACAAGGCAGTGTATGTATAAAGGTATACCGCTTAAAGTGGAAACAAATATGATGGGTATCCTCAATACGGAAGTTGCGACCAAAGTAGAATTTGAAATTTCACTCTCCAAAGATGATTTTAAGCTACCTGATTTTCCTATTTATGATACGCAAGGGAATAAACTGGATAAAAGTAAACTGGAGAGTATGGATAAACAAGCTGAAATAGAGGCAGTGCAGGCAAGTAAAGATATGACTGACTTTCGTAAAAGAATGGAAGATGCAGCTAAAAGTGCCGGTATTAAAGAAGGTGAAAGACCAATAAAAGCACAGGAAAAAAAGATGGAAGAGGCCATGATGGTAGGGATGTTGCCACGTATAAAAGAGAAGATATTATCTCAAGAGAATACGATAATTTTTGCTAAGGAGTGCCTTTCTGAAGCGGATACGCTCAAAGAGGCAAATGAGTGTAACCATAAAACCAATGGAATGAGTGATATTGAAGAAGAGGATTTTGATGAATGGAATCCTAAAGCAAAAAAAGAGATGCTTGTGCTTCTAGATCAAGGATTTCAGGTAATGGAGTGTGTAAAAAAAGCTCAGAGTATGGATGCTGTACAGCAGTGTATGTCGGAAGAGTAGAATAGTAAATATTTAGAGATAAGATCATATACATAAAACAAATCTATCCATAAGATAATGTGAGGGAAATAAATGGACAATTTTACAGAAACAACAACAAGAAGCTACGGATCAAATATTATGAATTCTCTCAAAAAGTGTGGTAGGACATATTTCTACATTTCTTGGGTTCACTTGTAGGAGGTGTTACAGGCATTTCTGCTGCGGTTTTAACTCTGCTCCTTGGTTCAATTGTTATTGCCATAGCTTGGTTTGCCTCAAGACCTATATTATCATTGGCAATTGTTGGAATAGGGTTTGCTATAGCGATAGGATTGGCTAAATATGGTAAAAAAAGTAATTGAGATAAAAATATTATGATACAATGACATTACCTAAATATTACCCCTAAACAAGGGCCCTCAAGGAAACTGATGTCACAGCTAAGTAAGATTAAAATGATTTTTTTATTTTTTGGATTGGGGAGTGTCATGCTCTTTTCAAATGAAGCAGTAGAGAAAAAATTTGATGTTGAAAAAGGGATGGTACTTTATAATATTTCCGGTGGTGGTAAACTTACAAATGATGTAAACCTTACTATAACCGGGAAAGGTAAGTTACGCTTTAAAGACTGGGGCGTTGTTGCACTTATAGAAGAAGATATAGAAGAGATCACATCCGGGGCAATAAATAATATAAATAAAGTGCATAGATGTGCAAAATTAGAAGATAAACATAGACTTGATGTTGACTTTGATACTAAAAAAATACTGGAACGTAAAATACCTAAAGGTAATTTTCAAACCTATATTACGAAAGATCTTGTAAAAAAAGGTCAAGAAGAGATCGCAGGACATATGTGCGACATTTGGGAAGGTTATGGAGTGAGAAAATGTATCTATAAAGGAATTCCACTTCTTGTTGAGAATTATCTTTTAGGTGTGTATTATCAGAAAAAAGCTACGCTAGTTACTTTTAATATAGATACAACTGCCTCTTCCTGTTCCATACCGAACTACCCTGTAGAAAAATTTGCACTTTTTAAAACAAGTATTAAAACAAAAACTAAAAAGCTACCCAAAGAACTTTCTAAAATTTTAGAGATTGTAGCTGAAGATATGAATAAAGAACTAATAAATAGTAAGATATTAGAAGATAATATTACTCCTAAACAAAAAAGAGTTTGGCTAGATAAAATTGGTCAAAATATTTTTGAAAAACAAAAAGAGTTCTTACCGCAATTTTTATTGAGTATGAAAAAAGCACGTGTTTGTTTACAACAGGCAGATAATTGGATACAGGCAAATACATGTGTTGAAGATGTGATACAGTTAAAAGCAGAACTGACCAAAGATAAACAGAATAATATTGAGCAATGGAAAGGTGAAGAGAAAATAAAAGTATTGGATCAGTTTGATGAAAATATCTTTTTACTTGAATCTAAAATGAAATGTATTAGAAGTTCTCAAAATATTACAGATCTCTCAACGTGTATGAAATAGGGTCTTGTGAAGTTTTATCGTATCTATATTGAACTGACTAATGTTTGTGGCTTGAGTTGCAGTTTTTGTCCAACAAAAGAATTGCCAAACAGAGAGATGGAACTGGTGTTTTTTGAATCCACTATCCGTCAGGCTTCAGCATATACTAAAGAGATAGCCTGCCATGTAGTAGGTGATCCTTTAACTCAGTCAAATCTTAATGACTACCTGGATATTATCCATAAATATGGACTCAAAGCCATGCTTACAACCAGTGGATATTTTCTTAAGAAACACAGTTATGATACACTTTTTCATCCTTGTGTTAAACAGATAAATATTTCTCTTAACAGCTTTAATAAAAACGATACTTCACTTACTTTTGAACAATACATAAGACCTGTATTGGATTTATGTCAAGTTAAACTGGAACGAGAAGAAGACCTTTTTGTAAACCTTCGTGTTTGGAACTTAGATGACATGATGAGTGAGCGTCATTTTAATGATATATTGTTTTCAAAACTCTCTAATGCATTTGAAGTAATACTTGATCTGGATGATATTTATAATGAAAAACCAAAATCTATTCGTTTAGAGAATAAAATTCTTGTACACTTTGATAATTACTTTGAATGGCCATCTTTGAGTAATCAAAATTATGGAGATGGAACATGTCAAGGTTTGCAGTCACATATTGCCATTTTAGCAAGTGGAAAAGTGGTGCCTTGCTGTTTGGATTGTGATGGGATTATTGAACTTGGTGATCTGCATGAAGCAAGTTTAGAAAAGATACTCACAAATAAAAGAACAGTAAATATGTTAGAAGGGTTTAAAGAGGGCAAAGCTGTAGAAAAGTTATGTCAAAAATGTAGTTATAAAGAGAGGTTTAATACTTAACGTGACTAGTCACGTGAGCCCACTACTAAAGTCAACCCAGTGTTAACGTAGATTGATGGGCTTTGCCTATAATCGTTAATAATAGAGATTTAACGAGGGTTGATCTTTGTAAATTTTGTTCCTTCAAGTGTAAGATTATACATTAAACCTCTTGCTCCAAAGACAAAAGCATAAATAGGTTTTTCAAAACTAATGGTACCTATATCTTTTCCTACTCCCCATTTGGCAACCGTAATGGCTCCATCTACACCAGCTTCCCATCCATCACTTTTCATAAAGTTATTTAAAGCAGTTTCAGAAGCGAAAGCAATAATATATGAAGTTTTTTGAAGCCCCATCTGAAAACCGACAGAACCGGATGCTATGCTGTAATAACCTTGTGCTTCTCCATTGACACGAAGTACACCTTCTCCATATTCTCCACCAACAACAAATCCGCCTTTAACGACAGAGGGGAAGACAATATAACCTTTTACTCTAGATAAAAACTCTTCAGCTCCCCGTACTTCTTTTTTAAATTGTACAAGTGCAGCATTTGCTTTAGCATTTATAACTTCTGCTGGTTCTGCCATAGAGTAAGAACTTAGAAGTATCATAGCAGATGCGATCAGTGCCATTAAATTAAATTGTTTTTTCATTTTATATTCCTTGCTATTTTTTAGCATTATATCAAATATATATGAATCAATTGTGTATAATGGAAAAATAAAGATTTGAGATAAGGATTATTTTTGGAAAGAATTACAATTAAAGCCTATGCGGTTAAACATAAACTTAGTATATTTAACGTAATGAAAATGGTAAAGTCGGGTAAAGTTAAAAGTGAAGTATTTAATGAAAAAGGCAGAGAAGTTACATATATCTTGTTTAATGAAGAAGCAGAAAAGGAGATCATAGAGCAAATAGTTTCTATGGAGCAGAAAGATGATCTTATGTTTAGTGAAGAGATAAAGTTCTTACGAAAAGAGATACAGCTTTTAAAAGAAGATGTAGCAGAGTTGAAAAAGAGGTTATAATAGGTAAATCATAGATGATAAAGGAGTCAAAGTGAAAGTTGCATATATTACAGATGATATTTATCTTGAGCATGATACAGGGGTGGCACATCCTGAATCGAAACAAAGACTTATTGCCATTAACAGAGCACTAGAACCGTTACGGCATAAACTTTTGGAAAAGTCTCCTGTTTGGGTTTCAAAAGAGATACTTCAAACAGTACATTCTGCTGAGCATATCCAAAATATTATAGAAGCAAGTGAATATGCCACTTCCATAGATTCAGATACAATTTGCAGTCCAGACTCTTATACCGCGGCAGTCAAAGCAGTTGGAGCAGGTATTGTGGCTTTGGATGGCATAAAAAATGGAGAATTTGAAAGAGCATTTTGTGCTGTAAGACCTCCGGGACACCATGCTACACCTACACAGGCAATGGGTTTCTGTCTTTTTAATAATATTGCGATCACTGCAAGATATGCACAAAGTATCGGATATAAAAAAGTGATGATCATTGATTTTGATGTGCATCACGGAAACGGTACTCAAGATACATTTTACAGTGATGATACGGTTTTTTATTTTTCATCACATCAAGCTTTTGCATACCCTGGTACTGGTGCAGAAAATGACAGAGGAACGGGTAGGGGTGAAGGATATACAGTAAACTTTTTAATGATGCCTGACAGTGGAGATATGGAAGTCTTGGATATTTATGAAAATGATCTGCCTCCATTTGTAAAAAGTTTTGATCCAGATATTATTTTAGTTTCTGCAGGTTATGACTTACATGAGAGTGATCCTTTGGCACAGTTAAATGTGACTACAAATGGTATTCGAGAAATAGTACGTTTCATATTGGATTGTACTAATGTGCCATCTGTATTTTTCCTGGAAGGTGGGTATGATGTGAATGCATTAGGAGAGAATGTAAAGGTTACACTGGAGGAGATGTTAAGATAGAAAGTTTTTATAAAAGAGTTTCAAACTCTTTTATCTCCATTGGTTTATGTGCAAAATAACCTTGATAGGTGTCACATTTGATCTTTTTGATACGATTTAGTGTTTTAGCATTTTCTATTCCCTCAGCTAAAATTTCTAAATGAAACTTCTGTCCTATTGCAACAACAGCTTCAATGATCATTGAATCATTATCATTCATCTCTTTCAGAAAAGACTGATCGATCTTAATGACGTCTACAGGAAGCTCTTTAAGGTAAGCCAAAGAGGAATAACCAGTTCCAAAATCATCGATAGAGAAAGTGAAACCAAACTCTTTCAATTCTTTGATCTTTTGTATTGCATCATCTACATTATGCATGATACCACTCTCTGTTATCTCTAACTCAAACCACTCAGGTTTTACTTGGTGCTTTTTTATAAGAAGCATAAGTTTTTCAACAAAATGAGGTTGTAAAAAGTGGATCGTGCTGACATTAATGGCAATATGCTGTAGATTAAAACCACCAACACTTTCACTTAAACTCTTGATATCACTGAGTATTCTGTTAAATATCCACTCTTCAAGTTTTATAATTATTCCACTCTCTTCAGCAAGAGGTATGAACTTATCAGGTGGTATAAAACCTTTTTTAGGGTGATTCCATCGAATCAATGCCTCTGCACCTATGATCTCATTTGTATCTACATTAAGTTGTGGTTGATAATACATAACAAAATCATCATTTTCAATGGCTTTATGAATATCATTTTCGAGCATAAGTTGTTCTTTTGCATACATACCCATGCTGTCCTGATAAAATTCTGTACTACCCCGTGTACTCTTCTTTGCTTCATACATAGCAGTCTCTGAACGTTTTAGAATATCAAATGCAGAGGCATCAGTATCACCAAAAAGAATAGCACCTATGGAGAAACTTAAATGATAATCTTTACCTGCAACTTTAAGAGGTTGTGAAAAATTCTCTTTGATAGCTGAAATATATGCCAAGGCAGCCTCTTGTGATTTTAGAATATCTTCACCAAGAGAAGGGATCAAAATAAGAAATTTATCACCACTGATACGTGCAAGGGTATCATGCGTCCCTATAGATTCTTCTATTTTACGGGCTGTCTGTTTGAGTACACCATCACCTATATTATGACCGTATGTTTCATTGATCTTTTTAAAGTTGTCGATATCCAGAAAGAGTAAAGCAGCATATACATCTATTGACTTTTTATTCTCGATCAATCTCTTGAGTTTATCCATAAGCAGTGTACGGTTTGGAATATTTGTAAGCATGTCATAGTATGCACTTCGTATCATCTTTTCCTGGGCTGTTACTTCAGTGGTGATATCATTGACTATAGTTATCCCTCCGGCTATCTCACCATCACTATTGAGCATGGGTACGGTTGAAAGATCCACATAGATATCTTCTTCTTTCACACCAAGTATGCTGAATGGTCCACGATAATTTCCTGATTTCCCGTTAAAAGCATTTTCATGTGCTTCAATGATCTGATTATTGTTTGAGTTATGAAGCGTGATCCCTATTAGATCCTCTTTCTTATCCATGTGATTTATTTCCATAAATTGTGTATTGATATCTTGGATCTCTAATGCTTCATTATAATAATAAATTCCCACCGGAGCACGCTCAAATAAAGAGAAAAATCGTTCTTTGAGTTTATCGTGAGAGTGCTTGATATCGACAAAGTGTTGGCGACTGTTAAGGGCATTATTGATGACCNTACCATAATAGTTTGCTACAATGATCATAATAAGTACAAGAGACAGAACAGCATAGGCAAGATTGAGATAGAGGTCACCTTGCATAAAAAAGAGACGCCATAAAAGTGGCCCGAACATTCCTATGACGTAGATCAGCAACAGATTCTGTTTCGCTGCCAATACCCCTGAGGAAGAGAAACCAATGGCAAACAAAAAGAGTAATAGTATCATTTGATTGAGCAGATGTGTGTCCGGAAATATCAAAAGAGCACTGCTCCCCCACACGATTCCAGCAAGTACTACATTTGTATAGTAGCGATCAAGCCAGAGCTTAACATCTCTAAGTTTGTTTTTTTCACTCTCTTTTCTAAATAAACTATAGTGATAAAATCTATAAAGGAACATGATGAAACCCAGAAGCAGCCAGATCCCAATAGAATAAAGATCAACTACATTCATTTGCATAGCACTCAAAAGAAGTGCACCCAACATGTGACTGATAAGCATGACAGGTAAAGAGATGTAGTAAAAACTTAACTTATCATAATCAAGACGCTCTCTAAACGAGATGGAGGTATCATCTATTGCTTCATTCAAGTCATCATTATAAGGATGACTTATCTTTTTATTGTCCATACTATTGTCACCAATCCTTCTAATGAGCTAAGTTGTTATTATCATACTATTTTTATATTCTATCATGATTTCTTTCATAAAGAATAATATTTGTAAAAGATATTGAATTTATGGTGTATCTGTAAAAATATAGTATTGTATTAATTATTTTTAATAATTAATACTTATTCTTATGAATTATTTAGATAGAATAAATTCATGGAAGTTTATAAAATAAAAAATATCGCCGGACATTTAGCCAAATCTTTTTTGAGTAATCCGCTTACGCCTATATTGGCTGTGGCTATTTTATTACTCGGGTATATTTCACTTGAGATAATGCCTAGAGAAGAAGACCCGCAGATAGAAGTGAGTGGTGGGTCTGTTATTGTAGCCATACCCGGTGCAACACCAAGTGAAATTTCAAATGTAGTGATCAAACCTCTTGAACGTCGTATACGCGAAATTAAGGGTGTAGAGCATGTCTATGGTACCGCTATGAATAACTTTGGAATGGTAAATGTTCAGTATTTTATCGGTGAAAACAGAGAATCATCAAACTTAAAACTTTATGATAAAGTCATGCAAAATATGGATCAGCTTCCTACTGGTACAATGCCACCTTTGATAAAACCTTTTGATATAGATATAGATATCCCCATATTGACCGTAGCCTTTTACAAGATAAATGATAATCCTAACAATACAATTAAACTTTATAAAACAATACGTGATATACAACAAAATATAAATGCGTTGGAGAATGTTTCCAAAACTACACTCAAAGGGGTAAAGCGACCACAATTCAATGTCTTGATAGACTTGCATAAACTTGCTGGGTATCATCTTTCTTTGGGACAAGTTGCCAAATCGATCAAATCAATCTCAAGTAATGCACCTCAGATAGATACTACTACAGCTACTGGGAAACTGGTTGTTTTTGGTGTGAAGAATGCCATAGATGATGTGGATGATCTGAATGATCTGATCGTTGCACAATATATGGGTTCACCTATTTATTTGAAAAATATTGCAAAAGTTGATTACAGCTACGATATACAGAATTATCGTTCAGCATCTATCACTTATGATGTTTTCAAACATGAAAATAAAGAGGAGAATGAAAAAAATAGAAATGTACTTTTCCGTGATGCTGGAGATCAGATCACAATGACTGTCTCTAAATTAAAAGGAACAAATGCTGTACATATTGCTGAAAATGCCATAGAAGAGTTACAGGCATCCAAAAAAGAGTTGTTAAAACATGGTGTTGGTTTCATTGTAACCCGTAATTATGGTGAACGTGCAAATGAAGCGGTTAATGAGCTTGTACATCATCTTGTGATCACTATTTTTATTATTGCGCTTATATTGGTACCATTTCTTGGATGGAGGGAGTCTATGGTTGTGACGATTGCTGTACCGATGATCTTGGCAGCCACACTTTTTATTGCTCTTATGACAGATCAAACTATTAATCGTATTACACTTTTTGCCTTTTTACTGAGTCTTGGACTTATTGTTGATGATGCTATTATCGTTATAGAAAACATTCACAGACGCTTACATTTGCCAGAGTCAAAAGATATGGAGTTTGATGAAATTATTATTCAGGCAACAGATGAAATAGGACCTTCAACGAATATTGCCACTATTGCCATTATGCTTACAATGATACCTATGGCATTTGTGGGTGGTATGATGGGTCAGTTTATGAAACCTATCCCCCTTAATGTTCCTGTAGCCTTGGCTGTTTCTCTTTTTGTAGCTTATGTATTTGCCCCTTATCTGGCACGTAAGTTTATTAAGTTTAAAAAGGGAGGACACAGTTAGTGGAAAAATTTGTTTATAACATTATTAACAGTAAGCGTAATAAATGGATCGTTACATTTATTGTCCTTCTTTCTATGGCTGGGGCAGTCATGATGATACCCAGTAAGATGGTTCTTGCAAGAATGCTTCCGGGTAAAAGTGCAAATACATTTACAGTTTATGTTGATACGGCAACGAATGCTTCCATAGAGGAGACAAAATCTGTTACAACCTGTATTGTCAATACACTTAAAAAAGAGCAGGAAATTACTGATATGGAAGTTTATTTGGGACAGGGTGCTCCTTTGGATTATGCCGGTTTGGTAAAAGGTGCTGCGTTAAAGTCACTAAAGAATCAAGCAGAAATAGTGATAAACCTCACTGATAAACATGGACGGGATGAACCCTCTTTTATGATGGTTCATCGTATACGTCCTGTGATCAACAAGGCATGTGGCACCTTGGTTGAAAACAGTTCCATACGTTTTACAGAAATGCCTTCAGGTCCTCCGACCCTTGCAACGATCGTTATAGAACTGTATGGAAAAAATGATACTGTCTTGCGTGAGACATCAATGAAGATCGCTAAAATATTGTCTGATACCCAAGGACTAGTAGATGTAGATGTTATGCAAGATGATCTCTACACAAAGTATGATCTTGTTCCTGATAAAGAGAAGATCATACGAAGTGGTTTGAGTGTAGATCAGGTAAACCAGATTATTTATCTTGCATTTAAAGGTATGCCTATTGCTGTGAAAAATACAAGAAATCAGCAAGATCAGATACCTATCTTTTTAAGACTTGATGAAGATACACGTACGATTGAATTTGATAACAAAACAGCACTGTTGAATAAACTTTCTTCGCTTAAATTGATGAATCAGATGGGGATGATGGTGCCACTAAGTGAAATCATAGATATTAAAGCGATCAATTCAAGTCCTACTATTTTTAGAAAAAACCTTAAAAACATGGTGACTATTACTGCTGAGTGTGATATGGTAAGTCAAGTATACCCTCTGCTTGAAGCAAGAGAAAAAATGATCGACCTGCTTTCAAATGAGTATAATATTACCAAAGTAGACGGTATTAATACTTTTATGTTTGATTTGAATATGGTAGACAATAAAACAGGTTCAAAAATGCTTATACGCTGGGATGGTGAAATGAAAGTTTCACTTGATACTTTCCGTGATCTTGGTGGTGCTTTTATATCGGCATTGGTTTTAATGTTTCTTTTAATGGTGGTATATTATAAATCTTTTGCTCTAAGTGGTATTGTCCTCATAGGAAGTTTTCTCTCGATCATCGGTGTAATTGCCGGGCATTGGGTTACAGATAAACTACAACTCTATGTTACAGATACGCACTTTTTCCTGACTGCAACTTCTCTTATTGGGTTTATCTCTCTTATGGGTATTAGTGCAAGAAGTTCTCTCCTGCTTATAGACTTTGCAAAGTCTCTGATAGCAGATGAAGGTATGGATAAAAAAAGAGCCATAGCAGTAGCTACAGCAACAAGGGCGAAACCTATTATGCTTACAGCAGTTGCCATCATACTTGGAAGTCTTCTGTTAGCTACGGATCCGATCTTTGGTGGGCTTGGCGTTGCACTTATTTTTGGATCTATGGC